>OCHI01001853.1_pt1 | contig 13597 bp, 9 predicted proteins | sample 1538691 | NCBI WGS metagenome assembly OCHI01 (sample SAMN04571718, study PRJEB22368) | human gut metagenome | biome: human gut; material: stool | host: Homo sapiens | place: Luxembourg | collected 2012-09-21 | reverse complement strand
TTGCCGCCGGTTATGATGACATCATCTTTTCTGCCCAGCATATAGATCAGTCCGTCCTCGCCCACATAAGCAAGATCTTTGGTGCAGATATAGTCATCACGCATGATTTCCTGATTGAGCTGCGGTTCATGATAATAACCCTTCATATTCATAGTTCCGCGGCAGGCGAGAAAGCCCGGTGTCTCTTCGGTCGCATCGATTGCATTGCCCTGCTCATCAAAAAAGACAAATTCTGCATGGCAGGACGGTTTTCCGATGCAGTTTTTCTTATCCGGCATTGCATTGAAATCCAGGATACAAGAGCATCCGGACTCTGTTGTTCCGTAAAAATTATAGAGGCGTGTGTTCGGAAGAAGCTCTCGCAGATGCTCCTTGTCGTGGTTCGGGATCGGTGCGGAACCAAGCTGCACATAATCGAGCTGGTCTGCATATTCACCGAGTTTATCTCCGCTTAACTTGAACAGTGCCGCCAGTGCTGCCGGTACAAGGTCTATCGCTGTCACATGATATTTTTCGATCGCTCCGAAAAATTTCTTTGTAAAGATCACGCCGTCGATGATCACCACGCTGCCGCCATTTAAAATATTGGAATAATAGCGGCGAAGTCCGTGCGAATGGCTCAGGGGTACCGGTATCAGTTCGACACTGTCTTTTTTCATTTCGACGGAACCAATCACATTTTCAGAAACGGCGATCACACTCTCATAAGTAAGCTCAATGCCCTTGGATTTTCCGGTTGTTCCGGTTGTAAAGAGAACTTCTGCGGTTTCTTCAGGCTCAGGAAAGCGAAAACTGTCTCCATTTTCATCATCGCTTTCGGATATTCGCATTTCTGCGGCATCGTCCATTTTATACGATAATACATCTTTTATTGTTTCCCATTTGCAAGAAAACTCACCCTGCTTCGCTGCCAGATATAATTTTGCCTCCACTGCCCCGATGATCTCTGCGATGCGGTCATCTGCCGCATTCTTCTCAATCGGCACAAAGACTGCTCCGACAAGCTGGATCGCCAGTTGACTGATCACCAGCTGGGCATTTTGTGAGTTTCGCACAACGACATGGTCTCCTCTTCGGATGCCAAGTTCTCTTAAATGCACGGCATAACCGTACACACATTTCCAGGCATCCAGATAAGTCAGTTCCACTTTTCCATCTGCCAGAAACAGTTTGTCCGGCTGTACTTTTGCATATTCTGCCAGTGCTTCCACGATGGATCTTACCATATGCTCCCCTTCTTTCTTTTGATCTGATCTTTCTGTTTTCGCTTTAAACTTCATAAATCAATCTTTTCTTCGGCTGTACTAGTACTGCTCTGTCTGATCAGCCTTTGCTGCTTTGATTGCTTTTACTGCCTTTTTCAGTATCTTTTCGGCTGCCTTCTCATATTCTTTTTCTTCTTTTTCGGCCGCCTTATCCCAGCTTGCCGCCACCTCTTCGCTGTGGTCGGTCTTAATATCATAATGTTCCCTGATATAATTGCCCAGGTATGTGGTAAATTTCGCTGCACCGATCGCATTGGTATGCTTTGGATTGTAAAAATCCACGTTATATTCCAGCCCCATTTCTTCTGCATAGTAATTGCCGTCCAGGAACCGGAAGCCTGCTTCTTCCACAATGCGTTTGATATAATTGTCTTTCTGATGTTCTTCCTCTGTCACCTGCCATGGTGTTGCCACAAAAAGTACCTGAATATTTTCTTTTTTACATTTTTCTATAATTTCCCGCAGTTCTTTTTCGGATTTTTCTGTGATCGGTATTTCTCCGGTAATGTCTTTCACATCCAGATAACTTAGGATCTTATGACGGCTGTTGACCGACCATCCTTTCAGCGGATGTTCTTTTGCATTAAACAGATATTCCCAGGATTCTTCTGTCAGATTTTCCCAGTTTCCATGGTATTTTATCAGGTCAAAACCATAGCTGAGCCGATCTTCAAATCCTTCGGTCAGTTCTGTGACCATCTTAAAACGGTTCCAGGAAACTTTCATATTATCTGCGATCTGGCGAAGACGATTTTCTTTGATCACTTCATTGTCTGTATCTGTAAAACGTCTGGTTTCTATAATATACAGCTGCGGTGACTGTGTTTTTTCCACTTCATCGATCAGTGACGGTATCACATAGACCGGCTGGGCTGCCGTGGCGATCCCGTAGGATGTGATGCCCTGCTGTTTCCAGAGCAGCGGACTGTTCAGATAACGGTAAAGTGCACTGCTCCCAAAGCCTACCACATCCAGGCTGTCTCTGTCTTCTGCATAAAATCCAGCTACTCTCGCCCTGAAAAAATCTTTGTCCGTCGGACGCATCACATAAGTGGTCAGCGTCAGCAGAACTGCTGCGATTGCAAGAAATACAGCGGTTCCGAAAATGTATTTGATCTGCTTTTTTATCTTCATCTGCCACGCCTCCCCTTAAAACTTCTCATAGATAAATGCGGAAGGATCATACCCAGGGCCGTACATGCCAAAGATAACAACCGCAAGCAGAAGTGCATAGATCAGTACCCAGCGAAAGACCAGATTCTGTTTTTTCAGTGCTTCCAGGACATCCATCTTTTCCTGCAGGATACTGACGGTCAGAAGTACCAGCATTGCAACGATCACAACGGTCATATTCGCCTGGTTCAGTCCATAGTTATAAATTTTGCCGTTTGCCAGGCGGTACCATCCGATGCCGGTGCAGGCTCTCTTTAAGATGCCGACCGCACTTGCAAAGTCATCTGCCCGGAAGAAAACTCGTCCGAGACAGCAAAGCAGGAAGGTTCTTCCCATCTGGAAAAGACGGAAACTGAAACATTCTGTTTTGATATGTAATTTCTGCACCAGTTTTTCGTTGTATGGTGTGAAGATCATGCTCAGCATGATCAGGATACCGTGAAACAGTCCCCAGGTCACATATTTCCAGTCCGGTCCGTGCCAGATTCCGGTCAGGAGCCAGACCGCCAGGATCGGGATCGCTGAGGAGACGATTCTTCCAAATTCATTGCCGAAACGTTTTCTCGCCTTTTTATTTAAATCCAGTGAAAATTTGGAGATTGAGATCGGATAGAATACATAGTCTTTAAACCAGTTTCCAAGCGTCACATGCCAGCGTCTCCAGAACTCCGGCATCGTCTTTGAAAAATACGGACGCAAAAAGTTCGGTGCCAGACGGATGCCAAACAGTCTTGCCGTTCCGGTCGCGATATCCATACATCCCGAGAAATCAGCGTAGATCTGGATGGAAAAAGCTGCCGTCGCCACAAAGAAAAAGAGCATACCGGTGTACTGCGTATAATTTCCATAGATCTGATCTACAAACGTACCGAGACGTTCTGCAAGGATCAGCTTCTTTGCAAATCCCCAGAGGATCAGAAGTGCTCCGTCCCTGAGGTTATCATACTCAAAACGATGCTCTTCGTACAGCTGTGTGCCAAGATCTGCATAACGCGGGATCGGTCCCTGAACGACACTTGGGAAGAAAGAAATATAAAGCAGATATTTTAGAAAATTCTTCTGTGCCTTTACTTTCCCCTTGTAAACATCGATCAGATAGGACAGAATTTGAAATGTGAAAAAGGAAATGCCAAGCGGCATAATCAATTTAAACAGGTCATCTCCGTGTCCGATCCCGAAAAGATCGAGAATAGAATAACCGGTCTTCAGTAAAAAGTTCGTGTATTTGAACACGATCAGAATCCCGATATTGAGCACCAGCCCCCAGATCAGGATCCGTTTTCGCTGTTTTTTGTTGTTTGCCTTTATCCGCTTGATCTGTTTGCGGTCAAGGCCTTCTTCCTGTTTCTGTTTTTCAAGTTTTTCATGCAATTTCCCCATTTTGCATGCCACAACGTAAGATACTGCGGTTGCCAGAAGCAGCACCAGAAACTGGTCAAAGCCTGCTGCCAGATAGAAGATCACATTTGCGACAAGCAGCACATACATACGGTGCCGGGGTCTTATGATATAATAAATACAGAATACTGCCACAAGAAAGAGCAGATATGTTGATGATGTGTACGACATGATTTTCCCCTTATTAACCTTCCTGATGCAGTGCTTTGTTAAACATATCCCACATCTGTCCATAGCCTTCCGATGCCGGTGTGACTGGTTTCGGAATCGTATTTGGCACATCCATCTTGATACCGCCCTGCTTTGCCATGACCAGGATCCTTGTTCCCAGGCAGACTGCCTCCTGGATATTGTGCGTGATAAAGATAACGGTTACTTTTTCTTTCTGGTGCAGCTTCATCAACTCTTCCTGCAGATGATTTCGCGTCATGGCATCCAGACTGGCGAACGGCTCATCCATCAGAATGATCTGCGGCTTGAGTGCCAGTGCTTTGGCGATCGCCACTCTCTGTTTCATACCGCCGGAAAGCTGATGCGGATAGAGCGTTCTTGAAGAAAGCAAATCGACTTTCTCAAGTGCCGCATCTGAAATCTCCCGCAATTTTGTTTTATCTTTTAAACCCTGTATTTTCAGAGGGTACTGCACATTTTTTTCTACTGTTTTCCACGGAAGCAGCTGATTAAAGTCCTGAAAAACCATGATGCGATCCGTCCCCGGCTCGGTTACCTCTTTTCCGTTTACTTTGACCGTTCCGTCAAAGGTTTCAAAACCGCCGATGCAGCGAAGAAACGTAGTCTTTCCACATCCGGACGGTCCCAGGATGCAGACAAATTCGCCCTCATTCATCGTAAAGTTTACGTTTTTGAGGACTTCATTTCCGTCCCCTTTTCCACCATTGTCATAGATTTTTGTCAGGTTCTGCACATCCAAAACGGGAGTTTTCCCCTTCTGCTCCTGTGTCATCTGCTCATCCCCCATTTCTTAAGTGTCATTTTTTCTATGGTGTGGAAAACTCCGTATTCTACTACAATTCCGATCGCAATGATCACCAGAAGTGCCGCAAAAACACCGGCGATATCCACATTGGTACGCTTCATGAAAATAAACCATCCGATACCGGCTCCGGAACTGGTCGTTCCGAAGATCATTTCCGCACTGATCAGACCTCTCCACGCTCTCGCCCATCCGGTGCGGATACCGGAAAGAATATAGGAGAACGATGCCGGAATGTAAATGCCGGTCACAAGTCCGAGTTTTCCAAGTCCCATATTTTTCCCGGATTCTATGTAGATCTGCGGCACCGCCCGAAATCCGTCCATAATGCTTCTGGACATCGGCCAGATGATCGAATGTACCACGATCAGGATGATCGTCCCTTCCCCGATCCCCATCCACAGGATTGCCAGTGGCAGCAGTGCCACACCAGGTATCAGGTCACACAGGGAAACGACCATATGGTAAATGGAATAAAACGTCTTGCTGACGATGGACAGTCCGGAGAGGATAAATGCCAGCACGATTCCGATCAGCAGCCCTTTTGCGATCAGGCTTAAGGAATAAAGCGTCATCGCTCCCAGACCGTCCCGTGAAAATCCTTTGATCAGCGACTGAAATATCTTTCCAAGTGACGGAAACATCAGTTCCGGAAAGGAACCCATCTGATAGACGACCTGCCATACCACCAGAACAGCAACAATAAAAACAATCTGATTTCTTAAATTTTTCATCGTTCTCATCCTTATTCTTTCTTTTCCGACAGATCTTATCTTGCCGACTCTGTTGTGATTGCTTCAAAGGATTCCGGTGCCTTGTCTGCAAAATCATTCTCCGCCATAAAGTTTGCCATATCCATGACGCCCGGAAGTTTCATATTATAGACACATCCCGGATCCTGCATCCAGCCCAGCATTGTTTCTGCCGTGACATCTTCTTTTTGGCAGAGAATATTTGCTGCTTCTTCCTGGTTGTTGTTGATGTAATCCATCGCTTCCTGCGTTGCGTCTACAACTGCCTGATAGATTTCTGGCTGATTTTCATACAGGTCATCAGATACCAGACCAACGATAAAGGCATTTCCTTCCGGCCATACGGAATCCAGGCTCTCAGCTTCTTTGATATTATCCTGTTCTTTTGCCTTGAAAATATAAGGTGCGGTTGTGAGCTGGCAGGCTACACTTCCGGACATCAGGGCAGTCATGCCATCCGGATGGGACATTGCCACCAGATTGTTGTCCAGTGCATGGGCATCTCCAAGCTCTTCCTTTGCGAGCATTGCCAGCAGAATATGCTGAATACTTCCGACGTTTACAACGGAAATCTTTTTATCATCTGTGATATCTTTTAACGAATGGATCGAATCATCGTTTGTAAGCAGTTCATGTGGCTGTGCTGCGATCGTTCCGTACATTTTGTAAGGAATGCCTGCTGTGACGCCGGAAATAAACGGTGCAATTCCCATACATGCCACATCAATATCCCCGGATGCCATCCCTTCATTGATCGCCGATCCGGAATTTAAGCTGACCCACTCAACCTCGATATCTCCATCGTAGTTTTTCTCGATCAGTCCCTGTTCCTGCATGATGGTCAGCGGTGCATAAGCCAGTCCGTACTGATAAGCAATCTTTACTTTTGCTGTGTCCCCACTATCCTGCGTACTTTTCTGACTTTTTCCGCATCCGCTTACCCCCAAAACCATGGATGCCGCCAGAATCATTGCTGTTATTTTCCTCACCCTTTTTTTCATCGTCTTTTCCTTTCTTTTGAGCACCCGGTCTGCTGCCTGGTACATTTTTAATTTAAGCCACGGACATTATTATAACATATCCGGGTCATTTTGCATCAGCTTATTCTATAATTGTGATATAATTATGACATTTTCATTACACACAGCACTGTTTTCGTCATTTTTTCATAAACTTCCTGGTCAGGAATCTGGACAAACCGGCATCGGAAGGCAAAAAAATCCCCCGGAAATCGCTCTCCGGAGGATTGTATGTTCTGTTTTATGCTCTGGCTGCCGCCTTTGCCTTCGCTTTCTCACCCAGGAAATCAATGGATGTCTTGCAGATTACCTTATCAAAGATAATGAACATCGCCGGCAGGATGAAGATTACGCATGCCATACTGATCAGGGCACCTCTTGATAACAGTGTACAGATTGCACCGATCATATCAACTTTGGAATACCATGCCACACCGAACGTTGCTGCGAAGAAACTGAAACCACTTGTCATGATAGACAGTGCACATGCTTTGTGTGCATTCATGACGGCTTCTTTCTTGCCAAATCCTTTTCTTCTTTCCTTCTGGTAACGGCTCGTCATAAGGATCGCATAGTCTACGGTTGCACCAAGCTGAATGGTTCCGACTACGATACTTGCAACGAATGGAAGTTCGATTCCCTGGAAAAACGGGATTGCCATGTTGACGTTGATGGCAAATTCAATAACCGCAACCAGAATGATCGGAACGGAAATGGATTTGAATACCAGCATAATGATGATAAAAATAGCTGCTACGGAGGCAACGTTTACATTTACCAGGTCGATGTCCGTTACATCCTGCAGATCTTTCATCAACGGAGCTTCACCGATCACCATACCGTTTGAATCGTATTTCTTTACAAGATCGTTGATCGCTGCGATCTGACTGTTGGATTCGTCTGTTGCGGAGCTGTACTTTGAGCAGACAAATACCAGTTCCTGTTCATCACTTTGCAGCATATCTTTGACATCTTTCGGGATCATGGAAGCCGGCACGTTTGCACCGAATACGCTGTTCAGTCCAAATGCCCATTTCACACCGTCCACCTTTTCGATGTCTTTCATCAGCGTAGTCTTGTTTGCATTGGAAATGTTTTTATCCATCATGATGATGTGCATGGTGCTCATGTCGAAGGTATCTTCCAGTTTTTTGTTTGCCACATTTGAATCCAATGTTGACGGAAGCGATTTATCAATATTGTAGTAAATCTTGGTGTTGTTGTTTCCGTATACTGCCGGAAGCAGTCCGATGCAGAAAACGGCCAGCCAGATTTTATAATGCCTGATGATAAAACCGGACAGTCTGTTCGTATTCTTGATCAGCGGTTTATGTTTTGTCTTTTCGATCAGCGGATCAAAGATCAGGATGATCGCCGGAAGCAGGGTTACACAGCAGATAACACCGATGATAACACCTTTTGCCATTACGATACCAAGGTTTTTACCAAGTGCGAATGTCATCAGACACAGGGCTGCGAAACCGGCTACCGTTGTGATGGAACTGGATACGATGGATTTGAAGGTATTGGATATTGCATGACCCATCGCTCTGTTCTTGTCGCCAGGGAATCGTTTTTTATTCTCCTCGAAACTGTCCAGCAGGAAGATCGAGTAGTCCATCGTAACACCAAGCTGAAGGATCGCTACCAGTGCCTGTGTCAGATACGAAATCTCACCCAGGAAAATATTCGTTCCCATGTTATACAGGATCGAGATTCCGATACAGAGCAGGAACAGGATCGGCACCACAAAGGATGTTCCGGTAATCTCCAGCACGATGAAAGAAAACAGTGCTGCGATCGCCACGTAGATCGGCAGTTCCTGCAGACACAGATTCTTGATATCGGTTACGACACCGGACATACCACTGATAAAACACTGTTTATCTGCAATGGCACGCATATTTGTGACTGCTTCCATCGCTTCGTCTGAAGATGTCGTATTATCAAAAAGTACCAGCATCATTGTGGAATCGTCCGCAAAGAAGATATCCTTTAAATCTTTTGGCACCATGCTTGTCGGAACGCTGATATCAGCGATGTCATCATACCAGAGTACCTTTTTGACATGTTCGATCTCTTCGAACTTGTTTTTCAGTTTCTGCACATCTTTAAGCGGCATATCCTCGACGACGACCATCGAGAATGCACCTGTGCCGAATTCATCCACCATAACATCCTGACCTTTTACCGTTTCCAGAGATTCCGGAAGGTAACTTAAGATATCATAGTTGATTCTTGTTTTTATGGTTCCAATAACAGATGGAATGAGAAGCAAAATTCCGATCAGTACAATCAGGATACGGTGTTTTGCTATCCATTTTCCAGTCTTGACCATTGTTGTCATCTCCTATCTTTCCTTAATATTTATGATACCGGGGAGCAAAGATTTTATTCCCCTGACATCCCGTTTACGGATTCTGTGTCGGCTGATCATTCTGTGCATGGATTGCCTCCAGTGACATCAGCAGTGCATAATTTGATGCCTGCATCGCAAAGTCCAGAAAGTACTCTGCCAGCAGTATCTTATTCTCAGCTGAGAGTTCTTTTGTCGTTTCCTCCGTAAAACTAATCCCAAGCTGCTCCTGTGCAATCTGGATCACCTGGTCGACTTTGTCGTAAGCTTCTGCTATCCGTCCTACCAGTTTCGCCTTGCTGTACTTCATTTTATTGTGGAGCATTTCACGGTTTTCTCTGCATTCTCTGCGGAGTTCCTGGATATCTTTTTCTACCTGTTCCGGACAGTCCATCTCGCCCTGCTCAATGCGGCTGTGCATCTGTCCGATCGCCTTATCCAGCTCATATAGCTTTACAGAAAGTATATCATGTGTCATACGCACACCCCTTTCCTTTCTTTCTCACACCATTTTAGCAAAAATCTGCTTCGCTGATATAGACAAAATATCCGCAGTGTAAAAGAACTTTACACTGCGGATATTTTATAAATCGTTATTCTCATCTGAAACAAGGACTGCTTTGCCCATTAACAGAAGATAAATCTGATGTACTATATAACTGATGTTTTCGGTGTCCTGCTTCGTCCACTCGCGGAGCAGTCCCATAACTGCCTGACAGTGGTAATGCAGGATAAACTCCCGGTCTTTGTCTGAATAACCCTCGTACCAGTGCTGCATCTCCGTCACTTTCTCAAACAGATCATAAAAAACCTGCTCCAGCATACGTCCGATCTCGTCACCATAGTTGGACTGCATACCGCGGATCGCATAAGGCTGAAGCTGGATCGCAATCTCAAAGAAATGGCGAAGCCCCTTCTCAAGATCCTTCTTTGCAATGCACTCTTCCAGGACAATCTCCATCTCCTGGTACAGAACCCACTGGATCAGATCCGGAATATCCTCAAAATGATAGTAAAATGCCTGTCTTGTGATGTGACATTCCTCCACAATATCCTTTACCGTCAGTTTCTTTACTTTTTTCTCAAACAGAAGGTTGCTGGCAGCTTCTGCAATTGTTTTTTTCATATCAATAGCCATTTTACCTACTCCTATTTCACTCAAAAAACCGCTTTGTTGCTTATGCTACCGTACATTTTTTCTTCTGTCAAGTAAATTAATTCTAAACTGTTCCTGAGGCTAACGATATGCAAAATGAACAAATTCCCCAAGAAGACACTTTTACGTGTCTTCGGGGAATTCGTTCATTTGCACATTCAGAAAATCTCCGCATCTTCCTAATAAAACTGATGTGCTCCGATCTTCACTCCGGTTCCGGATCCTGTATTAAAGTACAGTGCTCCTCCTACCGGATTCTCTCCGTTCAGTGCTGCCTGAGCTGCTTCTACGCAGTCACTCGGTACACCGCTTGCCAGTGCACTTGCCAGTGCTCCGCTGTACGCCGGTGTGAACTGTCCTGCCTGGTAAACAACCTCGGAAATGCTGTTCGGGAAGGAAGCACTTGCCACACGGTTGAGAACAACGGCACCGACTGCCACTTTACCTTCGCGGCTCTGGTTGCCTGCCTCGCAGTAGATGATCGCTGCCAGAAGGTTCAGATCACTGGAATCTGCTGTGGTAACAGTCTCTTCGCTTCCGGTTGACGCTGCAGAATCGTAAGTGTCGTCTGCGGTATCATAGGAAGCATCTGCTGTCGTATCTTCGCTGTAGCTGTTGTCGGTATAAGAACCGTCTGTGCCGTATGTACTGTCGGACTCATAAGTTTCACCGGCATAAGTACCGTCTGTATAAGAATCGCCTGTATTATAAGCATCACCGGTATAAGTACTATCTGCATTGTAGCTGTTGTCTGCATAAATGCTGTCCGCAGAAGTATTATCATAAACACCATCTGCACTGTAGCTGTTGTCGGTATAAGTATCATCTGTACTATAGCTGTCATCGTTGTAAGTGCTGTCTGTATCTGCCGTGCCATAGCCTGCTGCATTCCAGCCCCAGCCGTTCGGATCGTAATAGCCCTGTGCCACGCTGTCCGTTGTGTCTGTATTGGCATCTGCATCACTGACGTTGACATCCGCAGTTGAGATTGCAACGGCACGGTCTGTGATGATCGTCTCTTCGGCATCCTCTGCCGGAACGTATGCAACCGTAACGTCATCCATCTGTACCTGATACCAGTCACCATCCTCGGAAATCAGGCTATACTCGCTTCCGTTGTCTGCACTGTCCAGAATGTCTGCTGCTGCATCCGGTGAAGAGAACAGGTTTACACCATCCCAGTTGACCTTGACGCCCTGTGTACCATAGACATTTGCCAGATATTCTGCATCTTCTCCGTATGCCAGATAATCATTCTTGATATATCCTTCCACGCCGTTTGAAATGATGTGTGACCATTTCTCGCCCTTTTCGATCAGGTCTGCAGATGCTCCCTTTGGAAGATAGCCGACGATCTCACTTTTGGTGGATGCATTTGCACGGATGTTGACCTGTGTATCTACATCTGCCACTGCACGATAAGACCACACGCTGTCTTCTATATTATTACTGTCTGTAGACGGTGCTGCAAAAACAACTGTGGAAGATAATACTGTAAATGCAAATACCGTCGCACTGCCGCAAAGTACCGTTTTCATTCTTGCTTTCATGTAAAAAAACCTCCTGAACTCCTATAACTTCACGCTTTTTTGGCATTTTTGTTATATTTGTTACAAATGTATTAATTTTTGTTACGTTTGCATCATATAACAGTTACAGTATTTTGTCAACCTTTTTTTATCTTCGTCAAGTGATGAGAAGCAAAGGATTGCACTCCCACTAAGATAGCCTCCGGCGGATTGCAGAGGCATTCTTGAATTTTAAAGTTTGAGGATATAACGCAAAAAAACATTGCTCTCATAAAGAAAGGTGAGAATCGGACTTTCTTTTATCATCGAAAGCAGCTGGCTTCCGATCTCTGTGTTGGAGCAGATCGCCACTACCAGAAAGAACAGCCAGACGATGCAGATCCCTTTTACAAATCCGAGTGCTCCTCCGCACATCCGGTTGACGCCACGCAGGATCGGCAGCCTTGTCATGATCCGCAGTGCCCGTGCAACGGCGTGCAGGGCGATACTTACCAGGTTAAAAGAAATAAAGTAGGTCAGCATGTTCAGGATCATATCCGCCAGATAGGTGGAAATATATTCCGAAAAGGTCTGAACCGCCATATTTGCATACGTGTAACTGTTGTTATTATCAAGAAGCTGCGTCTGCAATTCTTTCGGGATCGGCAGTGATTTGATGATCTTGTTCTGATCTTTTCGCGGCACATCGCTCTGCTGTGCAAATTTCTGTGTTTCTTCATCCAATTTGTCCATGATCGCATCTTTCACCAGCGTCTCGCATTTGCTCTCCACAAATGAGTAGACGGGTGTCTGCGTTTTCAGAAAATCATTGACATAGGGTGTCGAATAATAGACCAGTACACCAGAAAACACGAAAAAAAGCAGAGAGGTCAGCGTCCTCGCAAAACCTCTCATATAGCCATTGATCGCAAATACCAGCAGTACCAGTAAGATAATGATCGTAAGTAAATTCATAATTTCCTTTCTGCTATCCAAGCCGGATCAGATCTGCACTGTCCTCGGTGATCACCATATATTTGCGGAATCCACGGATACTCAGCACATTCTGGATTGGCTTGCGGTATTTTCCCTGGAATGTTTTCTGACCGTTTAACTTATAAATGGCAAATTCTTTTTCATTGAACAGCACGATTTTGTCTTTCTGCAGGGTAATACTGTTGTACTGCAGATCAAAATATTTCTGCATGGTATTCTTACCGCCGGTATTGTAGACCTTCATCAGATATTTATGTCCAGAGTCGCCTCCGTCAAAGACAAAGCCGATGCGGTTGCCGTCATGGAAAGTACTGATGATCTCCTGATCAAACTTCACCGTTTTCTTTTCTTTCGGAGACTGGCTGCCGGAAAATACCGTAAACCCGTCGGTGCGGACGGCAACTGCCGTGCTGTTGTCACAGAAAAAAATCTGCGGAGCCAGCACGTCGTCCACATTTAGCTCACCGACCTGATTGTTCAGCTCCATCTGACCTGCACTTCCGAAGTTATAAAACGCAATATGTGTACTGATTTTGTTTCCATTGACCCGCATATAGGACACTGCCATCTTGATCCCGTCCGGAGAAAGTGCCATATCCAGCGGATAACCAAAATCGTCGATCGTCGTGCGATTCTCGGCGATCAGTGTCCCGGATGCATCGTAAAAATTGACCCAGGTCACATCATCATCTGCTAGGATCACCGCCACAACACCCTGCGTTGCCACTCTTGCCTTCTGGATCGGCAGTTTTGTCTGGAACTGTCCTTTCAGTCCCTCTTCATCAAATACATAGACCTGCATCCCCTGCTGATCTGCGATCACAGCAGTCGTACCGCAGACATCCACGAACGGTGCCTGCATACTGTAGGTCGTACTCCATTTTATATTCGATTTGCTGTCCACACAGGCTACCCCGTCGGAGCTGTATTTCAGGAAATAATCTCCAAACTCCAGATACTGCGTACTGCTCACGTCATTT
>OCHI01001843.1_pt1 | contig 13648 bp, 7 predicted proteins | sample 1538691 | NCBI WGS metagenome assembly OCHI01 (sample SAMN04571718, study PRJEB22368) | human gut metagenome | biome: human gut; material: stool | host: Homo sapiens | place: Luxembourg | collected 2012-09-21 | reverse complement strand
AAAAAAATGGGAATTACACATCTATCTATTGAGCTTACACTTGATCTGATTGCGTTAATTATAGGAATCATCCTTATTATACGTGCTAAAGACAATTATCCGAAATTATATTGGGGAATTATAGCAACCGGCATCGGCATTATGTTTTCATGGGAAAATATCGGATGGCTGACAATTGTCACAGACACTCCGGAATACAACTTCACAGAATTGCTCAACATAGAGAAAATGCTCAAATGGTATGCTTTAGCAAATATTGTAGCCCTGTTCCCTATCGCTTCTTTATCGCCGGGCTATCTGAACCATTTCAGGATATTTACTTTTCTGTTATTACCTATCATTACGATAACGGTAGGAATCAGTTATTTAGGTTTCAATGGGAATATCACCCCCATCCACTCCATAGATGAAATTATTCCGAATATCCATCAAATAGATGTCAAGCTTAGGGCTTGCATATTCCTATTATCCGTTTTTACCCCACTCGTTCTTCTTATTTATCCGATGATGAATAACAAGACCTACCGCAGGATAAATAATAACATGTATCTATTCATCGGTTTTCTATTCGTATTTTTAGGGATATACATTTTGTTCACTCTAAATATCAATGAATTTGTTTTCAATCTGTTCGGCATTATGGCAATCGTTTTTACGGTCTTATTCTCCATACAATATTTACGTTATGAGAATCCGTTTTCGAACCATATAAACATGATTCATAATGCAAAGAATACGGAAAGCACTATAATGCTACAAGCTGGAAAGCCATCTCCTACTCTCCCGCTCTTCTCAACGATTGAAGCCTATCTTCAGGAACAGCATCCCTATACCGATCAACGGTATAATATAGAACTTTTAGCCAAGTCCCTGAATAAACAGGAACATGATATTTCAGCAGCAATCAAAAGTCAGGGCTTTACAGGTTTCCGGGAATACATTAATTATCTTCGATTGGAATATTTCAGACAGTTAGCCGCCGAAAATCCAAAGAGTAATGTAAAAGAACTTATGTTTGCATGCGGTTTCACCTCCCGGGCAACTTTCTATCGTAACTTTTCAGAAAAGTATGGTGTATCACCCAGTAAATTCATTGAGAATCAAAGAGTAGAACAATAATTTCCTTTTTTAAAAGCACAATTCTTAATAGTAAAAAGTGTCTCATTTCAGGAATGAGACACTTTTTATTTTTATAGCTAAAAGCAATCCGTTACTTTTGATGCAAAATAAAACTACGACGTTGGCATCATCAACAGATTAATCGAATACTAAGATAAATAGAATATGAATATTGACAATTGTAATCACACCGACACAGAAAAACATCAAGAAGAAAAGATCTTTTTATATACTACCATTACTGGAAACTTGCAACTAATCCATTTAGAACAGATTGGCTATTTCCGGTATAACTCCAAGAGTAAACTATGGGAAGCTGTATTAAATAATAATCATACCCTGGCACTCAAAAGAAATACAAACTCACAAAAGATATTGAGTCTGCATCCCTATCTTATCCAGATTAGCCAGTCACACATTATCAATATAAGCTATCTGGTTTCGATTGAAGACAACAATTGCATATTGCTTCCTCCATTTAATGAGATGGAACTTTTACAAGTAAGCAAGTCTTTTATGAAAAAGCTAAAAGAAAAATATCCATGTATCTGATTGTATATAGATCATCTTTATGTTCTATGCAACGCCAAGCAGTTCCACTTCGAAGATCAATGTCGAGTAAGCAGGAATAGAATCAAAAGATTTGATACCGTATCCCATTGCATAAGGAATATAAATAATCCATTTATCACCAACATGCATTTTCTGAAGTGCCACCTGCCACCCTTCTATTACATCACTAAGACGTAAGGCATCGGGACAAGTACGCTCATAAGAATTATCAAACACCCGACCATCAATCAGACTTCCTTTGTAATGCACGGTAACAATACTCCGCGCACCCGGAGAAATCGTACTTTCGCCAGTTTCCAAAACTTTGTAATAGATTCCACACGGCAACGCGCAAACACCTTCCTGAAAAGACAGTTTTTTCAAAAATCGCCGATTGGCCTCTTTGTATTCTTTCTTTTTCCCCATAAATAAATTGATTAAGAACTTGCAAAAATAATCAGAATAACAAAGGATTTAGCATAAAAACTGTATATTTGTTTGTTGAACTATAAAAAACTTCTCACTATGGGACAAACAAAGACTACACGTAGCATCAGTGCTACCGGACTATTCTTACTTATCATGATGACTGTGGGCCTATATTCATGCACACGCACTCAAAAAGACATCATTCCTTCTGCCGATTATGCACCGTATGTAAATGCGTATACGGGAGGAGTCATCTCGCAAAATTCGACCATACGTATAGAACTGACCCACGACCAACCCATGGTGGATATGAACAATGAGTTAAAAAGCAATCCGTTCAGTTTCTCACCTTCATTAAAAGGAAAAGCATATTGGGTTAGCAACAATACCATTGAATTTGTACCCGAAGAAGGAGCGCTGAAACCGGGAACACTTTACGAAGGAACTTTCCGACTCGGAGACTTCATCGAAGTGGACAAAAAGCTGAAAGAGTTCAACTTCTCATTCCGTGTACAGGAACGTAACTTCACCCTGCAACTGGAATCATTGCCGATTACAGCTACCCAACCGAATGAAATAAATATTAAAGGAGAGATACGTTTCAGCGACGTAGTGAAAAAGGAAGAGGTAGAAAAGATGCTGACTGCCAGTGACGGAAAAAAGAGTTATCCGGTGGAAGTCACCGCAACCGACAATCATACCCGGTATTTGTTTAGTATCAGACAAATCCCCAGAGAAGCTGATGATTACCCCTTGACTATCACAGCCAACGGCAACGCAGCCGGCATCGACCGTAAACAAAGCGAAGAAGTACTGATACCGGCGAAAGATTGTTTCCGTTTCATGTCTGCCGAACGCATCGACCAACCGGAAAATGGAATCGAGATTGTTTTCTCCGCTCCCTTATCCACTACTCAAGATTTAAAAGGACTGATTGAGATCCCGGAAATCTCCTCATCGATCTTCCAAATCAGTGAGAACAGAGTTTTTATCTATTTCGAAGCAAACACACAGAACAAACTGACGTTGAATATCCATGAAGGAGTCAAAGACAGTCAAGGTAAAGCGTTGGGAACTTCTCATACGATCTCATTCAGTGAAGTAAGTCTGAAACCACAAGTGGAAATGTCTACTACCGCCGCTATCCTGCCCGATTCGAAAAGTTTGATTATTCCTTTCAGGGCTGTCAACCTATACGCTGTGGATTTGAGCGTGATCCGCATTTTCGAGAACAATGTATTGATGTTTATGCAAACCAATTCACTGGCCTCGGCCAATGAGCTACGCCGTTCGGGAAGACTGGTTTACAAGAAAACATTATGGCTTGCCAAAGATGCTTCCAAAGACATTCATCATTGGGGAGATTACTCGATAGACCTTGCCGGATTAATCCACCAGGAACCGGGTGCCATCTATCGTGTCATACTTTCATTTCGTCAGGAATACTCCGCTTATCCTTGTGGAGGAGGCGAGAATCAGGATATGAAATTCGCCGACAGCAGCACCTCCGACGGGCTGACCAAAGTAAGTGGAAGTGTTTTGTCCGAAGAAGATGAAGCAATCTGGAATACTCCCGAGGCCTACTATTATTACAACGGAGGAACAATGGACTGGAGTGTGTACCGATGGACGGAACGCGACAACCCCTGCCATCCGTCTTATTATATGGATTCAGACCGGGCAGCTGCCTGCAACGTTTTTGCTTCCAACCTGGGAATGATTGTAAAACGGAACTCACTGAATAAACTGTGGATTGCCGTTAGTAATATCTTGGATACAAAACCGATAGGAAAAGCACAGGTAACAGCGTATAACTTCCAGTTACAACCCATAGGGAAAGGAGAAACCAATGGAGAAGGATTCGTTGAAATCACTCCGAACGGTGTGCCTTTCATTATCGTGGCAGAATCGGACAAGCAAAAAGCGTACGTCCGCGTTGTGGACGGTGAAGAACAGTCCGTCAGCAGATTCGACGTGGGAGGAAAAGATATTCAAAAGGGACTGAAAGGATTTATATATGGCGAAAGAGGAGTATGGCGCCCGGGAGACACGCTGCACATTTCCTTTATATTGGAAGACCGCGAAAAGAGAATCCCCGACAAGCATCCCGTAGCACTGGAGATTTACAATCCGAGAGGACAGTTCTACACAAAAATGATTTCAACACAAGGAATGAACGGATTCTATACATTCGACGTTCCGACACAGGCAACAGACCCGACCGGACTTTGGAATGCGTATATTAAGGTGGGAGGAACCACCTTCCACAAAGGTCTGCGTATCGAAACCATAAAGCCCAACCGCTTGAAAATAAATCTGGCATTGCCGAAGGTTCTTCAAGCCACGGACAAGGATTTCTATGCCCCACTCACTTCAACCTGGCTGACAGGAGCAACTGCCTCCAAACTGAAAGCCAAAGTAAAAATGTCTTTATCGAAAGTGAATACACAGTTTAAGAATTACGGACAATATATCTTTAACAATCCGGCTACGGATTTCACGACTATCAAAACAGATATATTTGACGGCACACTGGATGCAGAAGGAAAAGCAAATGTCATGCTGAAAGTTCCGACCGCAACGGAAGCGCCGGGTATGCTGAACGCCACTTTCACCACCCGCGTGTTCGAACCGGGAGGAGATGCCAGCATCTACACTCAAACAATTCCATTCTCACCATTCACCTCTTATGTCGGTATCAATCTGAACCAGCCAAAAGGCAAATATATTGAAACTGACAAAGATCATGTATTCGATATTGTAACTGTAAACACGCAGGGACAGTTAGTGAACAGTTCTAATCTGGAATACAAAATATACCGCATCGGCTGGAGTTGGTGGTGGGAAAACAGTGGTGAATCTTTCGGAACGTATATCAACAACAGTTCCATCACTCCTGTTGCCAGCGGCAATTTACAGACAAGAGGCGGAAAAGCATCTTTCAAATTCCGTATCGATTATCCGTCATGGGGACGCTACCTGGTTTACGTGAAAGATAAAGAGAGTGGACATGCCACCGGAGGTACAGTTTATGTTGACTGGCCGGAATGGCGGGGACGTTCGAGCAAGACTGATCCCAGCGGTATCAAAATGCTTGCTTTCTCGCTGAACAAAGATTCTTATGAAATAGGAGAAACAGCCACAGCAATCATTCCTGCAGCAGCGGGAGGACGTGCACTGGTATCCATAGAAAACGGTTCTACCGTATTACGACAAGAATGGATAGAGGTTTCCAACGGAGGAGATACGAAATATACATTCAAGATTACACCGGAGATGACTCCGAATGTATATCTGCATATCAGTCTGTTACAGCCTCACGCGCAAACAGTCAATGACCTGCCTATCCGTATGTATGGCGTCGTTCCGGTATTCGTGACTAACAGTCAGACGGTGTTGCAACCGCAGATACAGATGCCGGAAGTGTTACGCCCGGAAACCAACTTCAATGTAACCGTCAGCGAAAAGACCGGAAAACCGATGACTTATACATTAGCTATTGTAGACGACGGTTTGCTGGATCTTACCAATTTCAAAACCCCGGACCCATGGAATGATTTCTATTCACGCGAAGCACTCGGCATCCGGACATGGGATATGTATGATAATGTATTGGGAGCTTCCGCCGGAAGTTACAGTTCACTTTTCAGTACGGGTGGAGACGCCACATTAAAACCTGCCGATGCAAAAGCAAACCGCTTCAAACCGGTAGTCAAGTTTATAGGTCCTTTCTATCTGGGAAAAGGTAAGAGCCAGACGCATACGCTGAAACTTCCGATGTATGTAGGTTCGGTACGTGCCATGGTGGTTGCCGGACAAGAGGGAGCGTACGGCAATGCGGAAAAAACGGCTTTCGTGCGGACTCCGTTAATGATGTTGTCCACCTTGCCCCGTGTGCTTAGTATTCAGGAAGAAATCACCGTTCCGGTAAATATCTTTGCGATGGAAAATCAAGTGAAGAATGTAACCGTATCACTTCAGGCATCCGGTGGAGGAGTACAGATTGTAGGGGCCAACCAACAGTCGCTCAAATTTAGCCAACCGGGTGACCAGCTCGTGTTCTTTACCTTAAAAACAGGTAGTAAAACAGGAAAGGCTACCATCCATCTGACAGCCAATGGTGGCGGACAACAAACTAAAGAAACCATTGAAATAGAAGTACGCAACCCGAATCCGGTAGTAACCCTGCGCAACAGTCAATGGGTAGAAGCCGGACAAAGCAAAGAACTTTCATACAATCTAAGCAGTTCTTCTGCAAATAACCAGATAAAGCTGGAAGTATCACGCATACCTTCGGTTGATATCAGCCGCCGGTTCGACTTCTTATATAACTATCAGCACCATTGTACGGAACAGTTGACTTCCAAGGCTTTGCCTCTTCTGTTTGTCGGTCAATTCAAAACAATAGATAAGATAGAAGCCGAAAAGATAAAGACAAATATACAGGAAGCTATCCGGCAGATTTATGGTCGTCAACTCCCCAATGGCGGATTTGTATATTGGCCGGGAAATGCTGTTGCCGACGAATGGATCAGTTCTTATGCAGGAATGTTCCTGACACTGGCACAAGAAAAAGGATACGCCGTTCATTCGAATGTACTGAACAAGTGGAAGCGTTTTCAACGTGCTGCCGCACAAAACTGGCGGATGCCGCAGGATGCAAGCGGCTGGCAACAATGGCAGTCGGAATTGCAACAGGCTTTCCGCTTATATACGCTTGCATTGGCAGGAGTACCGGAATATGGGGCCATGAACCGGATGAAAGAACAGGCAGGATTATCCATTCAAGCTAAATGGAGACTGGCAACAACCTATGCACTGACCGGAAAGATGAAACCGGCTGAAGAACTGGTGTATAATGCAGAAACAACAGTAAGCCCCTACTCTTCCATGAATCAGATTTATGGTTCCTCCGACCGTGATGAAGCTATGATTCTGGAAACACTGATCCTGATGAACCGGGAACGGGATGCTTTGCAGCAGGCAAAAGTCGTTTCAAAGAATCTGTCACAAGAGGAGTGGTTCAGTACACAATCCACCGCTTTTGCTCTTATGGCAATGGGACGTCTGGCTGAAAAGCTATCAGGCACACTGGATTTCGTATGGACATGGAACGACAAACAACAACCTGCCGTGAAATCGGCTAAAGCTGTGTTTGAAAAGGAAATCGCCACCACTCCCAAATCCGGTATGATTGCTGTGAAGAATCAAGGAAAAGGAGCGCTTAGCGTAGACCTTATCACACGCACACAGTTGTTGAACGATACATTACCGGCCATCAGCGACAATCTTCGCATGGATATAAGATATGCCAACCTGAACGGTACACCAATCTCTGTCAATGATATTATACAGGGAACTGACTTTATGGCTATCACTTCCATATCCAATATTAGCGGAACTTCCGATTACACCAATCTGGCACTGACGCATATCATACCGTCCGGTTGGGAAATATACAACGAAAGAATGGTTGCCCCCGAAACGGAAAGCGGAGCAGCCGACGGTTCCGGTAAATCCGTCAGCAAATATAATTATCTGGATATACGCGATGACAGGGTATTAACTTATTTCAATTTGCGTCGTGGTGAAACAAAAGTATTCACTGTCAGACTGCAAGCGACTTATGCAGGTAACTTTATTCTTCCTGCCGTTCAATGTGAAGCAATGTATGATGTAAACGTACAGGCACGCAGCAAAGCGGGAAGAACAACTGTCAGTCGATAAATTTCAGGCACGGATTACACGGTTCTACTCGTTAACCAAAAATGCGTAATCCGTGTAATCCGTGCCTAATTATTTGTCACAAAGATATGTCTCTTAGCTCTTAACATTTAAATGAATCCTATATATAAATTCTTCAAACGATTATCTGTTACTAAGAAAGTAATGACAATAAGCATTGCTCTTTTGATGATAGGATACATCTTTTGCCTTCCCCGGCAACTGTTTCATGTACCCTACTCCACCGTTGTGACTGATCGAAACGAAGAATTACTGGGAGCACGTATCGCTTCGGATGGTCAATGGCGGTTTCCTCCCCGAAAGACAACACCCGAGAAAATCAAACAATGCCTTATTACCTTTGAAGATAAACACTTTTACCACCATTGGGGAGTTAATCCGCTATCTACCGGAAGAGCACTCTATCAGAATTTAAAGAATAAACGTGTTGTAAGCGGAGGCAGTACCCTTACCATGCAGACCATCCGTCTCGCCCGGAACAAACCCAGAACTATCGGAGAGAAAGTCATCGAAATGATCTGGGCTACCCGTTTGGAGTTCCGGACTTCCAAAGAGGAAATCTTATCCATGTATGTCTCTCATGCACCATTCGGAGGAAATGTAGTAGGACTGGATGCTGCTGCCTGGCGCTACTTCGGTCATTCTGCCGAAGATTTATCATGGGCGGAATCAGCCATGCTGGCCGTCCTGCCAAATGCCCCCGCCATGATTCATCTATCCAAAGGACGAAAAACACTACTTTCCAAACGCAACCGTTTATTAAAACAACTTTTTGAAGAAGAGATTATTGATGCGTCCACCTATGAATTGGCTATCAGCGAACCGTTACCCGACGAACCACATCCTCTTCCTCAAATAGCCCCCCACCTGGTTACCCGCTTTTATCAAGAAAGAAACGGATTATATACCCGCTCAACCATCGATAAAGGAATACAAACCCATATAGAGAGTTTGGCGGAACGGTGGAGCAATGAATTTAATCGAAGTGATATCCGTAACCTGGCTATCCTAATTATAGACATTCCCACCAATCAAGTGGTAGCATACTGCGGAAATGTACATTTCGACCGTAAGCAAGGGGGGAATCAAGTAGACGTGATTCAAGCTCCCAGAAGTACAGGCAGTATTTTAAAACCCTTTCTCTATGGTGCCATGCTACAGGAGGGAAGTCTATTACCGCAAATGCTGTTACCGGACGTACCCGTTAATATCAATGGCTTTACTCCACAAAACTTCAGCATGCAGTTTGAAGGAGCCGTCCCCGCTTCCGAAGCTCTTGCCCGCTCATTGAATATCCCGGCTGTCACCATGTTACAAAGATATGGAGTACCCAAATTTCATCACATGCTGCAACAAATGGGGTTCAAGACTATCAACCGATCAGCCTCCCATTATGGATTATCACTCATTTTAGGAGGTGCCGAAGCTACTTTATGGGATGTGACGAATGCTTATGCACAAATGGGACGAAGCCTCTCCAACAGTCATTCCAACGACCTTCCCCAAGAAAAGGAAGTGCAGATACTACTGGGAACAGAAGAAAAGACAGTTTCGGAAAGAGATGGTTCAAGAAAAGTTACTTCAGGAAAGACCATTTCAAGAAAAACAACTTCGAGAAAGGATATATCAGAAGGAGTTATTTCAGAAGGAGTCATTTCTGCAGGAGCGGCCTGGCTCACCCTTTCCGCCTTAACAGAAGTCAACCGCCCTGAAGAAATTGACTGGAAATCAATCCCCTCAATGCAGACTATCGCATGGAAGACCGGAACGAGTTACGGATTCCGTGACGCCTGGGCCGTTGGCGTGACTCCCCGTTATGCAGTAGGCGTATGGGTAGGAAATGCAACCGGAGAAGGAAAACCCGGATTGGTCGGTGCACAGACAGCCGGTCCCGTATTATTCGATATATTCAATTATCTCCCATCTTCACCCTGGTTCGAACGTCCCACAGAAATTTTCGTTGATGCAGAAATATGCCGTCAATCCGGTCATCTGAAAGGACGTTTCTGTGAAGAAACCGACACCGTACTGATCCTTCCCGTCGGATTACGGACAGAGGCTTGTCCTTACCATCATCTCGTCACACTATCCGCCGACGAAAGCCACCGCATCTATGAAAACTGTGCAAACACGGAACCTACCATTCAGAAATCATGGTTTGCCCTGCCGCCCGTATGGGAATGGTACTATAAACAACACCATCCGGAATATAAACCGCTGCCACCTTTCAAAGCCGGCTGCGGAGAAGATTCTTTCCAACCCATGCAGTTCATCTACCCTCCGATGAACGCCCACATCAAGCTGCCCAAGCAACTGGATGGCAGCAAAGGCTTTATCACGGTGGAACTGGCACACAGCAATCCCAATGCCACTATCTTCTGGCATCTCGACGACACCTATCAGACACAGACACAGGATTTCCACAAAATTTCCCTGCAACCTGCTCCCGGCAAACATTCCCTGACGGCAGTAGACGGAGAAGGCAACACAGTTTCCACCACTTTCTTTATCGAATAAACATCTTATTTTATTATCTTTGCCGCATGAAACAGCCATTAAAAGAAAACGGGGGACTACCGGCATCTATCCTCTGGACACTTGCTATTGTGGCCGGTGTCTCGGTAGCCAACATCTATTATATTCAACCCCTATTAAATATGATACGCCATGAACTTGGCATATCAGAGTTCAGAACTAACCTGATTGCCATGGTCACGCAAATAGGCTATGCGGCAGGATTGTTGTTTATCACCCCTCTGGGAGATTTATATCAGCGTAAGAAAATCATCCTCGTCAACTTCACCATTCTGATATTCTCCCTATTGACCATCGCCCTGACGCACAATTTTCATTTGATACTTATCGCTTCATTCCTCACGGGAGTTTGTTCGATGATTCCACAAATATTCATTCCGATAGCCGCCCAGTTCTCCCGTCCGGAAAATAAAGGCAGGAATGTAGGGATTGTCTTATCAGGACTATTGACCGGCATTCTGGCTTCACGTGTCGTCAGCGGATTTATCGGTGAACTGATTGGCTGGCGGGAAATGTATCACATCGCTGCAGGCATGATGTTTATCTGCGCAATCGTTGTATTAAAAGTCCTTCCTGACATTCAGACCAACTTTCAGGGAAAGTATAGCGGCCTGATGAAATCCCTGTTAGCCTTAGTGAAAGAATACCCGCAACTACGCATTTATTCGATCCGGGCGGCACTGAATTTCGGTTCCCTCCTCGCCATGTGGTCCTGTCTGGCTTTTAAAATGGGACAAGCCCCGTTCTTCGCTAACAGCGACGTAATCGGTATGCTGGGACTTTGCGGAGTGGCGGGAGCATTAACAGCCTCTTTTGTTGGAAGATATGTAAAACAAGTCGGGGTACGCCGCTTCAACTTTATCGGTTGCGGATTGATTCTCTTTGCCTGGTTACTGTTCTTCATCGGTGAAAACACCTTTATTGGTATCATTGCCGGAATCATCATCATTGACATAGGGATGCAATGCATCCAACTTAGCAACCAGACAAGTATCTTCGAACTAGACCCGCGCGCTTCGAACCGTATCAATACAGTTTTCATGACTACTTACTTTATTGGCGGTTCGATGGGAACATTTCTGGCGGGCAGCTTTTGGCAACTGTATGGTTGGCACGGAGTTATCGGTACCGGAGTCGTTTTAACCGGAATTTCTTTATTAATTACGACTTTCTACAAGAAGTGAGTCAACAAAACGGACGGTCAAACCGTTTATTACAATAAAAAAGCCAATGAAATACGGAGTTAACAGACAAATCTTACTTATCACAGCCGGCACCGTCTGGATTATAGCCGGTGCGAATATTCTGCGAATAGGAATTGTAACCTGGTTAAACACCTCCCAAGATTGGATGTTCAAAATAGGAGAAGCTACCGTCGTTTTCTTGTTATTCTTCGTTCTGGTGTTCAGAAGACTTTATTATAAACATACCCAACGAATCGAACAAAAGAAAGAACACAAAAATTGCCCGTTCTCCTTTTTCGATGTGAAAAGCTGGATTACAATGATCTTCATGATTTCTCTGGGAATTACTATACGTAGCTTCCATCTTCTGCCCGAAACGTTCATTTCTGTTTTCTATACCGGATTATCCATTGCCCTCATCCTGACAGGGGTACTTTTCATCCGTTACTGGTGGATAAGGCGTAAGACTTTCGCTAATTGAGCCGGTCTTATACATATTCCAATCAAATACAAACTTATAATAATTTTTATTGCCTGACATTTTGAAGCAAAAGATTTCATTCTTTTTTGTTGTATCTTTGCGCGGCTATAAACAAAACAGTAGCCGGAAAACAAATAAAAGGTTATAAGAATCAACATGAAGAAAGCCCCCTCTCCCCTTGTATCATTGATACCGATCATTGTACTGGTGTTATTATTGTTTGCCACTATCCGCACATTTGGCAGTGATGCCCTAAGCGGCGGAAGCCAAGTGTCACTACTCACCACTACAGCTATTTGTATCCTTATCGGTATGGTGTTCTATAAAATTCCCTGGAAAGATTATGAGCTCGCCATCACCAACAATATTGCCGGAGTGGCAACAGCCATTATTATTCTATTGATAATCGGTGCGTTGAGCGGGATCTGGATGATTAGTGGAGTAGTGCCTACGCTAATCTACTACGGGATGCAAATTATCCATCCCAGTTTCTTCCTGGCATCTACCTGCATCATCTGCGCATTGATTTCCGTCATGACCGGAAGTTCGTGGACTACCATTGCTACCATCGGTATCGCCCTGATGGGTATCGGAAAGGCGCAAGGTTTTGAAGACGGCTGGATTGCCGGAGCCATTATTTCAGGGGCATACTTCGGAGATAAAATATCTCCTTTATCCGAAACCACCATCCTGGCTTCTTCCATCACAGATACTCCCCTGTTTCGTCACATCCGTTATATGATGATTACTACGGTTCCATCTCTTGTCATTACGCTAATTATTTTCACTGTAGCAGGATTCTCTCATGATGCCAACAATACACAACACATCGCAGAAGTGGCAACAGCTCTGAATGAAAAGTTTCATATCACTCCGTGGCTGCTGATAGTTCCCGTAGTAACCGGCATATTGATAGCGAAGAAAGTGCCGTCTATCGTTACGCTGTTCCTGTCCACCCTGCTGGCTGCTGTTTTTGCTTTGATCTTTCAGCCGGATTTGTTGGAAGAAATTTCAGGAATTGCCGCTTCCGGATTCGATTCACTGTTTAAAGGACTGATGATGACTATCTACGGAGAGACAAATTTACACACGGATAATGCCGTTCTGACAGATTTAATTGCCACACGTGGCATGTCAGGAATGATGAATACGATTTGGTTGATACTATGTGCCATGTGTTTCGGCGGAGCAATGACAGCAAGCGGCATGGTGGGAAGTATCACTTCCATCTTTGTGCGCTTTATGAAGAAAACAGTCAGCGTGGTCAGTGCGACGGTTTGTTCCGGTCTGTTTCTTAATCTGACCACTGCCGATCAATATATCAGTATTATTCTGACGGGAAATATGTTTCGCGATATTTATGCCAAGAAAGGGTATGAAAGTTGCTTACTAAGCCGTACCACGGAAGATGCAGTAACCGTTACATCCGTATTGATCCCGTGGAACAGCTGTGGAATGACTCAAGCCACCATCTTGAGTGTACCCACACTTGTGTATCTCCCTTATTGTTTTTTCAACATTATCAGTCCTTTAATGAGTATCACCGTGGCAGCCATCGGATATAAAATTGCAAGACGTTCGTGAACAATCTGGCATGCTCTTT
>OCHI01001816.1_pt1 | contig 13910 bp, 11 predicted proteins | sample 1538691 | NCBI WGS metagenome assembly OCHI01 (sample SAMN04571718, study PRJEB22368) | human gut metagenome | biome: human gut; material: stool | host: Homo sapiens | place: Luxembourg | collected 2012-09-21 | reverse complement strand
ATAAATTTTCGAAGGTCGATCTCCACACCGGAAGTGACCTGAAATTCATCCATCAGAAGCTTCGCTGCTTTGTAAACCAGATTGTCTTCATTGACCGGCAGAAAACTGACATTGGTCTTCACACGAATCTGCGGTTCTTCCAAAGGACTGATCCTGATCTGATCATACATGTTAATGCTCTGCATGATCATGCGGACTTCATGGTAACCATCTTCCCTTTTTCTTGTGACATCCAGTCCAAGATTGATTTTTGCCATTGCTTTCAGTTTGATTTCTTTCATTTGCACCTCTGTATCTCTCTGAATTACTTTTATTTTCATGATGCCAGATTCAAAGGAATGTTCTGTTTTTCCATAAAATGCGTATCTGAATTTGATTCTTAGCATCATTTTTTGCATTTTGTATACAATTTCCTCTATATTGTATCACTAAAAATACAAAATCGTCAATAGGATGTTTTGCTGTTCTTTTCTCAGGAGGTCGTATGAAGGACCGCTGATTTCACGATCAGCAGTTTCTGTCCTGCCCGGATTTCTTCTGTCAGATGGTTCATGTTTCTGATATGTTCGGATGTGGTGTAATACTTTTTCGCAATGTCCCACAGGGTATCCTCCGGCTGTACCACATAGCAGACGATCCCCGGGCGTTCCTGCAGTTTTTTCAGATCCAGCTCTTTCTCTTCGATATCCAGAATACAGTTCTGGTGCATGATCCGAACAGCAAACAGATTCAGGCTCAGGGTTCCTTTGATCTCCACTTCTTCCCCTGACATGGATGCGGAAAGCTGCTCGATCTGCGGATGCAGATGGAAACGGCATTCACTGGTGATGCCTTCTGCTTCCATCAGATGTGAAAACGGGATCATACCGGTCACGAGTGCAAAGGGATGCTCGTCGTCCGCTGTGATATACAGAACGGAAATCTCGATGGCTCCCTCCATTTTGATGCCCTGTTCCGTCTTTGCGATTTCATCCACTTTGACCTCTCCGCGGCAATGGCAGATCTGCAACAGACGTGGACTGTTCTCTGAAATACGGATTCGATCTGAAATTCTGCTCTTTGCATAATTTCGGATCAGCAGGCTTTCATAAGATTCTTCCCCGAAGATCGGCGTCAGCTCTTTTGACGGTGCATAGACATCTTCTAAAATCTGCACGGTATCTTCTTCATAAATGCGGATGTCAAGCTCCAAAACGGCATCGAGCTGCAGGATTCTTTCCTCTCCATCGTAATCCGGCCGCACTTCCAGCGTCCGTTCTGCAAGCGTCACCTCGATATCCGGCACCATCTCCGGCCGACAGCCGGTACAATCAATCTGTCCCTGAAACGGAAGGGCGGATTCGATCCACTGTCTGCTTCCATTTTCATCATCCGCAGCATAAAGTACGAACACAAACAGTTCTCCCCGGATATCCAGCACGCCGTCTCCCGGTCTTACATCCCACGACCGAAGCTGCACGCTGTCCCATAAAATCTCACCGATGTTCGGTTTGTTGGAAGATAAGCTGATCTCTTCTTTGATCCGGAAAATGTCTTTTTTCTGTACTGCCATGGAGAGCGGCTCAATCTTCTTTGTACGCACACTGACATCCGGCATCTCTTTCACTTCCACGGCCGCCTGCGTATCATAAAGCTCCTCAACGGATGCTTCAAACGTCACGAGTGCCTGGATACTGATCTTTCTGGAATTGATCAGACTGATCCGAATATCCTCGGTTTTCCATTTCAGACTGACATTATCTCCCGGCTTTGCCCCTTCCAGGTTCAGCTTTTCCGAAAACGGCAGTTTTGCCTGAAGACGGTAAACGGGATGCTGTTCTCCTTCCGCCAGGCAGAGCATCCACACTTCCAGATTTCCGCTTACCAGAATCTGATTTTCCATGATCTTGCTCTCTTCTACCCGGACTTTTGCACGGTGCTGGATGATTCCTGTGACATCTGCTTTACTGTCCGGGACATTCAGATCTTCTTCCAGCGTGATCTGATTCATTGCCTGACTTCTCTGACGGCTCATCCGAATTTTCTTTTTGACGATTTCCATAAAAAACTCCTCTCGCATCATCTCAAATCAATGTATGCGAAAGGAGTTCCCCTTATTACGCTTTATGGTTCAAACGTGACCTCCTGATCCATGTTCTCGATCAACAGGATGATGCATGGATACGATGCCTCCGCTGCCGCCTGCTCTTTCTGTGGCGGGATCAGTGTGGTCGTCACATGCAGCCCGTCGCCCATAAGCTCCACGGCATCGGCACGGATGCTGTATCCGCCGGTCGGCTGCTCGCCGTATCCCCGGATGATGTATCTGCCTTCATCGCCCTCCCAGGTCATTTTGATCTCTTCTTTTTTATGCTCTTCGATGATATCCTGTAACTTCTGCGGTGCTTTGTCAAAAGCAACCACCTGAAATGCAACGGAAATCCGCTCTTCCTGTGCTCCACCCGAGAGGCATCCGCTCATCCCGGCAAAAAGAAGTATCCAGCATAACAATACGATGACCTTTTTTGCTGTTCTGATCATTTTTGTCCCTTTTCGCTTCCTTGGAACAGTATACGGTCTGTCTTTTTTATTTATGCCTGAACGAAATATTTCCGCTTTGATCTGCCCGGAATATTATTTGCATGTCTCAACTTCGATGGATTCACCGAAAATCTCGATCGCCTTTACCTGACTGATGTCGATCGGCACGCGAAAGTCAAAATCGAGTTCTCTGGAAACTTTCACAGCATCTGCTGCTTCGTCATCACCGGAAAGTTCACAGTCCGCAATCCCCATTTCATAGTATTCTTCGGATAACAGACTGCCGTTTTTCAGGCGGATATGGACGTTGTCAAAATACTTGCCGGAATCTTTCTGCGACTGCGGCAGTGTCATATAAATCGAACATCCCATCGGAGAGAGCACTATGCGATTAATCTTGACGTCATCTTCTCCATCAGAGACGGTCTGATCACAGACCTTCTTATAGGAAATATCCTTTGCCTGATCCATATCCACAGTAAACTTCCAGGTTCCGGAACAGATGGAAATCGGATTCTCCAATATCCCGGAATCTTCCGAAGCGGAATAAGCAGATACTTCATCATCGGTACTTTCTGCCTCGTCTTCTATCCCATCCTCCTGATAGTAACCGAAATCCTCGAAGGTAAATTCATACTGATCGCTGTCAAACCCGGCTTCTGCCGAATAATTTGTCACATAAACAAACTGGTTTGAGGCAAGACTCTTGTCGTCCTCCTGATAATAATAAGTGCCACTTGCCATCAGATCCTGCTCTGCATTCACATCGGTATTCAGAAAGCTGTAAGCATGTTCCTCCTGCGGTCCGCCTGCTGTCACAATCTGATCCTGCTGCTTTAACGTCCCCTCCACGATCATGGAAAAACGGTTGCCGCTCTTGATCAGCCCTTTCAGATCCAGACGGATATTATCGTCCTCGTAGACTGTACCTGCGGTTGTCACAGCCATGTCTGTCAGCTGTTCCAGATCCATCACCGCACTGTCTGCGACATGGTATTCTTTTGCATGTTTTTTAAAGAATGCTTTGAAATTCTCCGCTCCCATAAGTGCATAAGCAGCCGCTCCGACCGTACCGAAGGTAAACTGCCCCATAGCGTACAAAGCGATATTGCCACCGGCGTTTCTGTTTTTTAACCAGCCCGTCCATTTTCCGGTAAAAATCATCGGACAGCTGAATATCCTGTAACTCTTCTTCTGAAGGCAGAGCATCCATCTCCTCTTTATGGTAGCTGCAAACTGCTTCTTTTAATAATTTCTCAAATTTCCTGTCGCTCTCTTTCATATTGCAGCACCTCCTTCATTTTCTTTTTGGCACGATACAGGCGAATCTCCACGTTCTTTTTGCTGATATCCAGAATCTTTGCAATCTCGCCGTTGCTGTATTCATGAAAATAGCGAAGCTCCAGCACCAGACGAAGCTTCTCCGGCAGAATCTTCATTGCCTCTAAAAGCTCCTTTTCTCCCTCTTCCTGTATCACATTTTCCAGCGGCTGATCCTTCTCGTCATGGAGTGCATAATCCACTTTCTCCAAATCGGACTGGAGACCGCTTTTGGATACACGCAGCATATCCAGACATTTGTTTTTTACAATGATCACACACAGGCTTGTCATCTCCTGCGATGTCAGATGCCGATAAGTGTCATATTTCTCCGCGAGTTTTACAAATGCACCGTGAACGGCATCCTCCGCTTCTTCTTTGTTTTTCAGAATTTTCAGAGCTACATAATACATGGTGCGGTAATTCTTCTCATAAATCTGCCCAAACTCCAGTTTTGTGTTTTCGTCACCAAGCCCGCTTATCAGTAGTAACATTTTTTCTCCCCTTGCAGCCACGCTGCTTCTTATTATTCAAGAGTGCCTCTGGCATTCTTACTGCGAGGTGCACGTCATGCATCGTATGAGATATTCTTCTGTGCACCTCTGCAATCCGCCGGAGGCTATATCAGATGGGAGATGGATTCCCGTTACTGATACAAGCTTGCTACCCGCCGCCGACAGAAACGGGAGTCATCTTTCATCTGATATAACGATCCCTGTTCTTATTTTGCTACAAAATTTGTTCTATAAAGTGTAAAACTTTCGCTGTGTCAAACTTTTGTTCTCCAAAACTTGCTGCCGGCATCATGCCAAGCAGTGAATTTGTCACAAAGCATCCGTTAAACTTACTGATATCCTCCGGATACAGTTCTTTTTCTTCCAGAAGTACTCCCCTTCTTCCGGCTTCTTTTATAACATATCTCCGCATCACTCCCGGCAGCATCCCGCTGCTGACGGGCGGTGTGACCAGTTTATCATCCTGAATAAAAAAGATGTTTGTCGTACAGCCCTCGCTGATCTGCCCTTTCTGATTGAGAAAAATCTTTTCATCCAGCCCGCTTTTTTTTGCATTTCGCTTTTCCATAATGTTGTCTGCAATCCCAAGCGTCTTATGGTATGTGAGCGGTGAAGTCTCATTTCGTCTGATTTCGGAAAATCCAAGCCGAAATCCTTTCTGATACTGTTCTTCTGAGTAAGTGTTTTTTCTCAGTCCAAACAACTTATTCTGTGCCGTCACTGTGATCTTGAGTGCTCCGTGCTGCTTTTCTTCCGACTGTGGACAGGCATTCAGATAAGCAAGCACTTCCTGCTCCTCTACGCTCTGGTCAATTCCGAAAAATGCAAGGCTGTCACGCAGCCGCTCCAGATGCCAGGCAAGCAGCTGCGGTATGCCTTCTTCCACAGCGATCGTCTCAAAGGCTCCGATGCCAAAGTAAAACCCGTCATCCGCCAGAACCGTTGATCCGCTGCTTTTCTTTTCTTCTGTTTTATTCTGCATTTCCTGCCCCTTTCAGATACGCTCCAGAAAAGCTTCGAGGTCTTCGACCGTATCCACGATCCATTTTGCACCGCACGTTTCCAGTTCTTCCCTGCTGCCGTATCCATAGAGTACACCGACACAGGAAATCCCGAATTTGCCGGAGCCGAGGACATCGTGTTTGCGATCCCCGATCATCAGCACTTCCTGCATATCCGTGATCTGATTGTCCGAAAGTGCTGACTGTATCACATCTTCTTTGTGGATTTTGCTTCCATCCATGGAACTTCCCTGAATATCATCAAAATACTCTGCCAGTTCAAAATGCTTAAGTATCTGCTTTGCGTAAATCTGCGGCTTGGAGGTCGCCAGGATCACTTTTTTGCCCTGTTCTCTGCATTTTTTCAGCAAATGCGTGATTCCCGGATAAACTTTATTTTCGAAAATACCTTTCACGGCATAATATTCACGGTAAAGACGCACTCCTTCCTCTGCTTTTTTTTCATCAAACCCATAAAATTCTTTAAAAGAATCTACAAGAGGAGGACCCACGAAACGGTAAAGATTGCTCTTTTCTTCGGAAATCCCCAGATTTCCAAGTGCATAGGAAACGGAATTCGTAATCCCGTCTGCGGAGTCCGTGATCGTTCCGTCCAGGTCAAACAACAGATATTTTATCACTTTCTTTTCTCCCTTCCAACGCCTGCAGAACAGCTTTTGCTTTCTGAAGCGTCTCTTCGTATTCAAACTCTGTCTCCGATTCGCAGGTGATGCCGCCTCCGACTCCGAGATAGTACTTTCCGTTTTTATGTACTGCTGTGCGGATCACAATATTGAAATCGCAGTCACCGTCGAGCGTCAGATAACCGATCGAGCCGGTATAAAGATTGCGTCGGCTGTGCTCCAGTTCTTCAATGATCTCCATCGCACGCAGTTTCGGTGCCCCGGTGATGGATCCGCCCGGAAAGGCTGCTTCCAGAAGATCCACAACATTTTTATCTTCCGCAAGTCTTCCCTGAACTTCCGATACCAGATGAAAGACCGTCGCATACGTCTCGATGCTGTACATTTCCGTCACTTTGACGCTGCCCGGCATACAGACACGGTTCAGATCATTTCGCTCCAGATCAACAATCATAAGAAGTTCGCTCTTATCCTTATCGGACTCTTCCAGTTCTTTTCTCATCGCCGCATCTTCTTCTCTGGTGGCTCCGCGTTTTCTGGTACCTTTGATTGGCCTGGTCGCCACAACACCGTCACGCATCTGCAAGAAACGCTCCGGAGATGCACTGACGATCTGCAGATCCCCATAATTTAAATAGCCGCCAAACGGAGAAGGATTGTCTCTGCGAAGTGAGCAGAAAACATCGTAAGGTGTACGAGTACTTTCCACAGTAAGATGCTGCGTCATATTTGCAATATAGATATCACCCTCGACGATATAGTCGATCATATCCTGCACCGCCTGCTTATAGTCTTCTTTTGTGAAATTTGGCGTGACTCTGATCTCACTGTGATCATCCTTTGTTCCCGGAATCTGACCGTTTTTCCACAGAGTATACGTTTCTGCGACTGTGTTTTCCACATCGTCAAGCAGCGTATCCACCTCTTTGGTCTGACCGTTTGCCACAAGATAAAAACGTTTTTCCTGATGATCCTCAATGATAAAATTATCATAAAAACAGAGGATCACATCTGGCATATCCACCTCTTTTGGATGTCTGGCCGCTACGTTTTCTTTCTCTCTTCCGTAATCATATGAAACATAGCCCATCGCACCGGAAACGATCGGCAGGTTACTCTCATTGCTGTCCGGATGTTCCTTCAAATAAGTGCGAAGATAATTCTCAAAAGTCATTTTCTGCTTTTCGTCATTCACACAAAAGCTATCTCCGTCCTGTACCAGCTTCTGATATGGCAGACGCCCGATGATGGAGTAGCGTCCCAGCCTATTTTCCAGAGAAGAATCCAAAAAAACGATCTCCTTTTCCTCTTTCCATCTGGAAAATAAAACATGGATCGGCGGATATTCTCTGATTTCCCGGATCTTATGCATAACACACCTCCGTTCTTTCCTGCTGCCACTGCTGACAGATGCAGTGGAAATTCTCCAGAAGTTCGTGACCGTACTGTGTCAGCACCGCCTCCGGATGAAACTGCACGCCGTAGATCGGATACGTGCGGTGAGAAATCGCCATCACAGCCTGATCTTCTGTCCTTGCATCCACTTGGTACTCCTGCGGCAGCGTCGCCTCATCGATCACCAGCGAATGATATCTTGTCACCAGGAAATCCTGCGGCAGTCCCCGAAAAAGCCCCTCCCCTGAGTGTGTCAGAGGGCTTAATTTGCCGTGCATCGGGCGTGTCCCCTTTTTCACAGTCGCACCTGCCACGTAACCGATCGTCTGATGACCGAGACAGACGCCAAGGATCGGGATCTCACCTGCAAACTTTCGGATCACCTCTGCTGAAATGCCTGCATCCTTCGGTGTTTTCGGTCCCGGGGAGATGATGATCCCCTCCGGTTTCATCTGACGGATCTGACCAATCGTAATGCCGTCATTTTCCACAACAAGAATCTCATGTCCAGCCTCCTCAAAATAGGCTCTGAGATTGTACACAAAAGAATCATAATTATCAATCATTAAGTACATAGACCTTACCTGCTTTCCGCGCAGTCGTTATCCCCGCCGAAAAGGAGAGGTCCGTAACTCGCTGTTTATTTTCTATATTTCTGATGTCCGTCCAGTATATCATATCTCCCCCTAAAAGAAAAGAATCCTTTGTGCATTTTCACAAATTCTACCTTGCACTTCTCTATACCATACGGTATACTGGATACATAGGTTTCCAAGCACAGGTATCGTTCCTGCTCGCAGGATAAGATGACTGAATTTGGAAACCGTAAAAACATGAGGAAGTAACGATTTACGCAGTAAATCCGTGGATTCCGAATGTTTGCAGGATTGCGAAAGCTGCATGGCATCTTTTTATAAAAAACTATTATATCTTAAAGAGAGGGCATACCAATGAATACACTGCACACAAGACTTTCGGGTGTACTTGTTCACCCGACTTCCTTCCCTTCCCCATATGGTATCGGAGATCTCGGCCAGGGGGCTTATGACTTTATCGACTTTCTGAAAGCTTCCGGTCAGAGTTTATGGCAGGTTCTGCCGCTTGGACCGACCGGTTTCGGCGATTCTCCTTATCAGAGCTTTTCTGCCTTTGCCGGACAGTCTCTGCTGATCAGCCCGGATGACCTGGTTGATCTGGAACTGATCACAAAGGATGATCTCTATCCGATCCCGGAGTTTGATGCAGCGAAAGTCGATTACGGTGCCGTACTGAACTACAAGAACGGTCTGTTTAAAAAGGCTTTCCAGACCTTCCATCACACACCGAACAAATTCCTGCTGGAAGAGTTCGATGATTTCTGTCTGGAAAACAAAAAATGGCTGAGCGATTATGCCGTATTTATGGCATGTAAAGATGCTCATGAGGGAAAATCCTGGCAGGAATGGGATGACGAGATGACCACTCCGACCGCAAAGGTGCGTCTTGCTTTTGAGACAGAATACAAAGAACAGATCAAATACTATAAATTCATCCAGTTCCTGTTCTTCCGTGAATGGATGAAACTGAAAAAATATGCAAATGAAGCTGACATCGAGATCATCGGCGATATTCCGTTTTTCGTATCTTTAGACAGTGCCGATGTCTGGGCAAATAAAGAGCTCTATCAGCTCGATACAAAAGGTCATCCGCTTCAGGTTGCCGGAGTTCCGCCAGACTATTTCAGTGCCACCGGACAGCTCTGGGGCAATCCGCTCTACGACTGGAAACACCATGAAGCTGACGGCTATTCCTGGTGGATCGACCGTATCAAAATGCAGATGAAGCTGACTGACTACCTGCGTATCGACCATTTCCGCGGCTTCGAAGCTTACTGGTCCGTACCGGCTGATGAAGAGACTGCTGTAAATGGTAAATGGAAAAAAGGCCCGGGCAAAAAACTGTTCGAGGCTATCCAGAAAGAGCTCGGCGAGGATCTTCCGATCTGGGCAGAAGATCTTGGTGTGATCACTCCGGAAGTGGAGGAACTGCGTGATGAGTTTGCTTTCCCTGGTATGAAGATCCTTCAGTTTGCTTTTGAGGGACTGGATGAGAGTGATTATCATCCGCACAATCTTACAACAACCAACTGCATCTGCTACACCGGAACACATGACAACGACACGACAACCGGCTGGTATCAGAATCTTCCAGAACCGCAGAAAGACAAAATCCGCCGCTACTGCAACTGCGACGGCGGCATCATCAGTCTGGATTTCATCCGGATGTGCATGGGCAGCATTGCAAAATATGCGATCTTCCCAATCCAGGATCTGTTTATGCAGGATTCTTCCTGCCGCATGAACACACCGGGTTCTGCTTTCGCAAACTGGGCTTATCGCTATGAAGCATCCGCTCTTACGCAGGATCGTGTGGACTGGCTGAAAAGTACTACTGAATTATTCGGTCGCGGAAGGAGCACAAGTTTATGATCCGTTCTCTGCTCATTGTAATTCTGATCGTTGCCTTTCTGATCCTGTCCATCCCGATTCTGATCGTTGAGTGGATCATCGGAAAGTTCAACCCTTACGCCCGTGATATTTCTTCACTGCGTATTGTTCAGTTTATGTTTAAACTGATCTTATTTGTTGCCGGTACGAAAGTAACTGTGATCGGCGAAGATCGTATTCCAAAAGATACACCTGTTCTGTACGTTGGCAACCACAGAAGCTATTTTGACGTGGTTCTGACTTACGCAAGATGCCCGGGACTGACCGGTTACGTTGCAAAAGATAGTATGAAAAAAATCCCGCTTCTTTCCAGCTGGATGAAACGGCTGCATTGTTTATTCCTGAACAGATCTGATATCAAAGAAGGGCTGAAGACGATCTTACAAGGAATCGATCAGATGAAAAATGGTGTTTCCATGTGTATCTTTCCGGAAGGCACACGCAACGAAGCATCGGATGATACACTGCTTCTTCCATTTAAAGAAGGAAGTCTAAAAATGGCAGAAAAGACCGGATATCCGATCATTCCAATGTCAATCAACAATACGAGAAATATTTTCGAAGCCCATAGACCGTTTGTGGTTCTGGAATACGGCGAGCCGATCTATCCGAAGGATCTGCCAAAGGAACAGAAAAAATTCCTCGGTGCCCACTGTCAAGAGATCATTCAGAATACCATATCCAAAAATCAGTCACTGGTATAAAAATATGATGAAAAAAGTTTCTCAGATTTCTTTTTACACCGGGAGCAGAGAAGAACTGCTCCCGGGATTTACTTCAAAATTCCCTTATATTTCTTCCTGTTCCGATATCACAAAACATCCGGGACACTTCTGCCCATGGCACTGGCATCCGGCCATGGAGCTTTTTTATCTTAAACAGGGATCTCTTGAATACAACACACCTAGCAGCAGAATCCTTTTGGCGGAGGGCTGTGGCGGTCTGATCAATTCCAATGTCCCGCACATGACAAGACCAGGTCCGGATTTTGCTTCCTCGACACAGTTGCTGCATCTTTTCGACCCTTCTTTTATTTCCGGCGTCCATGGCAGCCTGATCGATGAGAAATATGTCACACCGCTGACCACCGCATCCCAGATCGAGATCATCCCTCTTTATCCGGATCATCCGGAACATAAACAAGTGCTCTCTGCTATCCGCGATTCCTTTTTGATTTCAGAAAACACCCCTGGCTACGAACTAAAACTGCGTTCTGCCCTCTCAGATATCTGGTTTCAGATTTTTGAACTTGCACTGCCGCTGATGCAGACCAAAGACCGGTTTGACAAACGAAACAAACGCCTGAGACTGATGATGGTCTACATTCATGAACATTACGCCGAAAAGATTTCCGTAAAAGATATTGCCGGTACCGCTTTTGCCAGTGAACGCGAATGTTTCCGACTCTTTCACGACTGTCTGCATATGAGCCCTGCCGAATATATCAAAAACTACCGTCTTCAGGCAGCCTGCGATATGCTCGCAAATACAAGAGAACATATCACTTTTATCAGCCAGAGCTGCGGCTTTGGAAGCAGCAGTTATATGGGGAAAATTTTCCGTGAATCGATGGGATGTACACCGAACGAATACCGCACAAAGCTGCGTGGCTGATATAAAATGATAGTCAGGCGGATATTCGCAATCCGCTTTGCTATTTGGTTAAAATGCTGCATTTCATGCATCATCGGCAGCATATCTTCGATTCCGCACATAAGATTGGCAGTATTCTGCTATAAAAAGGCAGAAATAAGATATTTTTTTGCCTTTTTATGCACTATAATCATAATCGAAATGAATCATATCCCTCAAAATCCTGGTCGCACACACGATTGCTTACCACTTTGCAGAAGTGGCGGCCTTCTCCGACTGAATGATTCATTGCAGCTGGAAATGCCCACATACATTTACCTTGCTGTATTCATTTCATCACACTACTTTCGGATCAGGGCGTGATTCGGCCATCATGCCCGAGTTCCCTTTTCGTTTTTTCGATAAATTTGAGAGGAGATTCTATGAGTGCAATTAAAATTGTTTTTTTTGACATTGACGGAACTTTAATTGATATGAATAAGAAACGTATTTCTGAAAAAATGCTGGAGACACTCCGCAGGCTGAAAGAAAACGGCACGATTATTTGCATTGCGACCGGCAGAAGTCCGATAGCACTTCCGCATTTTGAAGGTGTTGAATTTGATGCTTTTCTGACTTTTAACGGTTCTTACTGTTTCACAGAAGATGCGGATATCTTTTCCAATCCAATCCCGACTGAAGATGTACATATGATCATCCAAAACGCCACGGCTCTTGGTCGTCCTCTGACGGTTGCCACAAAAAACAGACTGGCATCAAACGGCAAGGATGAGGATCTGATCGAATATTATTCTTTTGCCAAACAGGAGATTGATGTGGCTGATGATTTTGAGCAGGTTGCTAATGAAAAAGTCTATCAACTGATGGCCGGAAGCTCACTTGCAGAACATCCGGCACTGATGAAGGATGTTTCCCATGCACGTATCACCTTCTGGTGGAACCGTGCCGTTGACATTATCCCGACAGACGGCGGAAAAGGCCGCGGCATCGAAAAAATGTTAGAATATTATCACTTCGATAAATCGCAGGCAATGGCGTTCGGAGACGGAAACAATGACATCGAAATGTTGAAGAGTGTCGGCCACGGCGTTGCCATGGCAAATGCTTCTGATGAATTAAAAGCGATTGCCGACGATGTGTGCGGTGATGTGGCAGAGGATGGTATTTACTACTACTGTCTGGAACATGGTATGATCTGAACTCTGCACACCGCCTGCAAAGGTTGAAGTCCCTCACATCTGAAGTATAACAAAAAGCTCCGGCGAGAATGTAATCACATTCCGCCGGAGCTTTTTCTGTTTTATTTGTTTCTATATTTCCTGTAATTTTTTCACTACTTTTTCAAAATGCATGAAATGCGATGCCTTTACCAGCACGGTATCCCCGCTCTGGATCAGAGACGGCAGACAGGTCAGCAGTGCCTCCATCGTCGGAACCTGCAGCACTTCGCCACAGCCGCCGTTTGCCATGGCTGCTTCTGCCATATGGCTGCTGATTTTTCCGGTGCAGATCAGAAGGTCGATCTTGTTCTTTGCCGCATGGTATCCGACTTCTGCATGCATCTGTTCTTCGTTTTCTCCAAGCTCTCCCATGTCACCAAGGATCGCCACTTTACGGCCTTTTGCATCTCGCAGCACGTCCAGAGATGCTTTCATGGAAACCGGATTTGCATTGTAGCAGTCATCGATGATCTGGATATCTCCATGGTTAATGATATGGAATCTTCCGCCAACCGGCTCCAGTGCCTCGATGCCGGTTTTGATCTCCTGCATGGTCAGTCCCAGTGCCCTGCCGACAGCCGTCGCTGCCAGTGCATTGAGTACCATGTGCCATCCCGGGATCGGAACGGTAACACGGATGCTCTCTCCGTCTGCATGGATCGTGCAGGCAATACCAGAAAGCCCCAGGCTCTCAATCTCATCGGCATAGACCGGCTTCTGTCCTTCCACACCGAAAAATATCGGTTTGATGCCTTTTACTTCCTCGATCGTATCCAGCTTGTCATCGTCCCCATTTAAAATGATGCAGCCGTCTTCTTTCAGGAAATCAAAGATTTCCGTCTTTGCTCTTAAAATACCGTCGCGGTCTTTTAAAAACTCCAGATGACACTGTCCGATATTGGTGATCACGCAGATATCCGGTCTGGCTACTTTGGCAAGACGATGCATCTCTCCAAAATGGCTGATGCCCATCTCAAGGACTGCGATCTGATGGTCATCTCGCAGACGGAAAACGGTAAGCGGCAGCCCCAGCTCGTTATTGAAATTGCCAAGGGTCTTCAGCACATTGTATTTCTGAGCTAAAACCGATGCGATCACTTCTTTTGTGCTGGTCTTTCCGACACTTCCGGTGATACCGACTACTTTGATATCGAGCTGCTGCCGGTAGTACTCGGCGATCCCTTTGACTGCCTCCAGAGAAGATGCAACCTGAATG
>OCHI01001810.1_pt1 | contig 13942 bp, 8 predicted proteins | sample 1538691 | NCBI WGS metagenome assembly OCHI01 (sample SAMN04571718, study PRJEB22368) | human gut metagenome | biome: human gut; material: stool | host: Homo sapiens | place: Luxembourg | collected 2012-09-21 | reverse complement strand
GTGTACCGTCTCAGTAACACCTTCCCAACTGTGTACTTTTTTCAGGAAGAGGACAGTCTCAACAGAGGTCAGCTCCCTTTCCTCTGTTGGAACGAAACATTTCCACCGTTGGAAAAGAAACTTTCCAGCGTTGGAAATTTATTTTTCCTCCCTTGGAAAGTAAAGTTTCCTCCCTTGGAAAATTATTTTTCCAAGCTTGGAAGCATTTTGGAAAGTTAACAAACGGAGACTGTTGCAAAAGTCAACAGTCTCACAATCTTGCTTGCAAGATTGTCTAGACTTTGCAGAAAGGATGAAGCGCAAGGCGCTGAGGGTGAGGTCTGAAGGGAGCATACCTCCGTATGTGACCGAAGCCGAATCCCGAAAGCAACGCAGCGATTCGCCTTTATGCAACAGTCTCAAACGGAGTGACTGATAGGGGGGGGGAGTGACTTAGAGAGATGGCAAGATAAAACAAGAGCCTGCCCGCTGATTAGCGAGTAGGCTCTTGCTCTGTTTAGTACGTTGGGCGTGTCGCACAGGGGCGACAGGCTCCTGCTTAGTGACGTAAGTAGCGTGTGTTCAGGCGGATCTGCTTGCCCGCTTTGGGCTTGTACTCATCACCAGGCCAGAAGCTAGCGATGAGGAAGCTGCTATCTTTCATCTTATAGACGTGGAGGGAAACATTGTGCTCAGCGTTGTAGTAAAACCAGTACCAGTACTCAGTACCCGAGGTTCTCTTTTCCGTTCCAGTGTATTGGTAGCCCGCCTTCTCGAGAGCAGCCTTGAGCTCCTTGTCGATGCCCGTCTTAAACTGCCTAGCGTGATTGATGGCTAGTCCACCATTATCATAGACGTGCATCGTAGCCTCGGTGGCATTGTAAGAGGGGTAGTAGTAATAGCCATTGATGGCAGCAGTTCTATCCTTAAAGGGATCTTTGATCATAACCTGAAGGTTGGTCATACTATAGTCTATCTTGCCATCATCGCCTTTTTCAGGAGCGTTGTAGGTGACATTCTCTCCCTTAGCCATCTCACTGGTGTAGATAGAGCCTGCGGGTGTCCCTGGGGTAGGCACGTCAGCGGGGTTAAACTTCTCGCCAAAGTTGTAGGAGGGGAAGATGCTGGTGTCCTCTACGGGATCAGGCGTGGGTGCCTTCTCCTTGGCAGAAAAACTAAAGGCGATACCCTGACCACCCTCCATGATGAGGAGCGTGTAGTAGTCGTTTTCGCTGGTGAAGGTCTTGTCGCTAATGTCTGACTTCTGAGGCTTGCTAAAGCCGTTGCTTACAAACCACTCGGCTACCTCGGCATTGTTCTCTACCATATCTAGGGTGAGTGCATAGCTGAGTGCTAGGATACCAGGCTTGTAGGTGTCACCCTTGGAGGTGTAGCCCTGTGGGTAGTAAGCGACTAGGTCGAAGTTGCCCTTCTTCTTGTCCTTCGTGATGAAGTTGGCACGCTTGGGATCACTCTGCGCCTTCTCCTGTCTGAGTCCTAGAGCGGCCTCATACTTGCGGATCTCATCTAGAGAGGTCTCCTCAGCCTTCTTACTAGCGAAGGGAAAGTCCTTGAGACTCTTGTCGAAGTATCCCGTGGGGACCGATCCTGGCATCGGAAGGAAGGAGAGCTGAGCATAGCCAGCCTGATCTTTGCTCTGAGAGACCCCTACGATAAGGTTACCCTTGCGGTACATAGGCGTCTTGCTGGAGCTGTCGTCCATCGCCTCAAAGCCATCATTGATGGTCATGATGTCAAACTCTCTTCTGATCTCGCCCTGCTCATTGTAGACAAGCTTCTTGTCCAGGAGTACGGTCGAGATCTGTAGTCTACCCTTGCCAGCATCTCCGACGAGATAGATGCGTAGTGGTTGCTTGCCACTCTTGTCCTGCGTGTTGAAGACGTAATTTTTGACCTGCTGACCCTTAAATTCAGCGACCACCTCTTTCTGTAGCATGGCTCCGTGAGCAGCCTCCCACTTCTTGAGGGATAGCTCACCCTCCATAAAGTCTACGAAGGGGATCGGCAGATGCATCAGATTGCCATCTGCATCTAGTTCGTAGATAGGGGTGTACTCACCCATCGGGATCGTATCCTCCTTGTTGGGATCGCCACCATCATCGGGACAATCTCGGTAACAACCGACCAACCCAATGCAAGTTGATAAGATCAATGCGAGGGTCAAATAGATTTGCTTATTCATAGTATTCTAACCTTGTTAGTGTATATATTTGCGATGTCTTAGAGACCAAAATAGCGAAGGGAGGCACCCGCAGCAGATGATCATCGTCATCAAACTGACAAAATAGCCCTCCCTTGCGAACAAAGGTACGACAAACAAAGAGAACTACGTCTATCCGCTAGCCAGTTCCTCCGTTGGAACTAAAAAGTTCCAAGAGGGAAACAACTTTTGGAACTCGTATCTGCTAAGAAATCAGCACGGTACCAAGCGATGAGGAGTGCCTTTAGGGAGAGTTGTCGACTACGCTCCCGAGAGCAGATAGAGAGAGCGGCCTCAAGTCATCGTGACCTGAGACCGCTCTGATACTTAGTAGGGTAGCGGGGAGCTGTCTGTTACTCCTCCTCGCTCTCCTCTGCGTAGGCCTTCAGGAGTGCCTCCTGGACGTCTGTCGGGACTAGCTCGTAAGCGTCAAACTTCATGACAAACGAGGCGCGTCCACCCGTCAGCGAACTGAGCGAAGTAGCGTAGTCGCTCATCTCCTTGAGAGGCACCTTGGCAGAGAGCTGCTCATAGTTGCCATCGCTGCTCATCCCCATGATCAGTGCACGGCGTCCCTGCAGGTCGCTCATCACATCACCGAGGTAGTCTGCGGGCACGGTCACATTGACGCTGTAGATAGGCTCGAGGATCTTAGGACCAGCATTGCGGAAGGCCTCGCTAAAGGCGTTGCGCCCAGCCAGCATGAAGGAGATCTCATTGCTGTCTACGGGGTGCATCTTACCATCGTAGACGATCACACGCACGTCACGAGCATAAGAGCCAGTCAACGGGCCACGCTCCATGCGCTCCATGATACCCTTGAGGATCGCTGGCATGAAGCGGTTGTCAATGGCGCCACCCACGACACTATTGACGAAGACTAGCTTGCCACCCCAGTTTAGTTCGACAGTTTGGGTGTCACGAGCCGTGATCTTGAACTCCTGATTGTTAAAGCGGAAGACGCTCGGTAGCTCCTTGCCCTCCTCGTAAGGCTCGACAATCAGATGCACCTCGCCAAACTGCCCAGCACCGCCCGACTGCTTCTTGTGACGGTAGTCAGCGCGTGCTGCCTTCGTGATGGTCTCACGGTAGGGGATGCGTGGCTCCTCAAAGGTGACGGGGATCTTGTCATTGTTCTCCAGTCGCCACTTGAGCGTACGTAGGTGAAACTCTCCCTGACCGGACACAATCAGCTGGCGTAGCTCCTTGCTCTGCTGAGCGATCCATGTGGGATCCTCCTCCTGCATACGGCTGAGTGACTCGCTCAGTTTCTCAGCATCAGCACCATTGACTGGAGCGATAGCACGACGGTACTTGGGAGCGGGGTACTCGATATCAGGGAACTGATAGTCCACGCCCTTGTCATTGAGGGTGGCTCCACGACGTACATCCTTGAGCTTTACGGCTGCGCCAAAGTCTCCAGCGACGAGCTGGCTCACCTTCTCCTTTTGCGATCCAGCTACCACATTGATCTGACCGAGGCGCTCCTTAGAGCCGTTCTTAGCATTGGTCAGGTCCATACCCTCCTTGAGTGTACCGCTCATGACCTTGAAGTAAGAGACCTCACCGATATGCGGCTCCACGGTACTCTTGAAGAAGTAGAGACTCACGGGAGCTGTAGCATCAGGTGCTACCTCTACGCCCTCTGTCGTGACGGGTAGCGCAGACTCCGTAACGCGAGGCGCTACATCGCCCAGGAAGGTCATCGTACGACGTACACCCATATCCTTGAGTGCGCTGACGCAGAAGACGGGGTACATATCGCCGAGGACGATACCCTTGCGCATGCCCTGTACGATCTCCTCCTCGTCGAGCGACCCCTTCTCGAAGAAAGTCTCCATAAGCGTATCCTCGTGCTCAGCAGCTGACTCAATCAGTGCTTGGCGTAGCTCCTCAGCGCGTGCTTGCTGATCTGCAGGTATCTCCAGCTCTTCGGGAGTACCGCCTTCGGGCTTCCATTGGTACATCTTCATATTGAGCACGTCGACCACCTGGTGGAAGTCTGGACCCTCCTGTACGGGATACTGTATGACGACGACCTTGCCACCGTAGCGCGCTTTGAGCCCAGCTACTGCGCTGTCGTAGTCTGCCTTGTCGCTATCCAGCTGATTGATCGTAAAGAGCACAGGCTTATGCAGTTGCTCTATGATACGCATCTGGTTGATCAGGCCGACCTCGACGCCCTCCTTGGCATTGACCACAGCTAGAGCCGAGTCGGTCACATGGAGTGCAGCGACAGTGCCACCGACGAAGTCGTCGGAGCCTGCACAGTCGATGAAGTTGAGCTTGCGGTTAGCAAACTCGACACTAAATAGGGTGGAGAAAACGGTATAGCCATACTCCTTCTCTACGGGAAAGTAGTCGCACACAGTGTTTTGTGCCTCGATAGTCCCGCGGCGCTTGATGACGCCACTCTCATAGAGCATAGCCTCGGCAAGAGTTGTCTTGCCGCTACCCGAGCCGCCGATGACGGCGATGTTTCGAATGTCTGATGTCTGATACAATTGCATAGCCTGTTATATTAGAGTGAATAATTTGTTTGCAACCACCTAGACGCCGCTAGCTAGCGCAGCGATCGTCTTTGTAAGTTTAGCGGATATGCTACTCAGATGTGGACGAAAGTAGGGGTTCCTGATGCTTTGTTTCTCCCCTTACTTAGGCTTACTTGACTAGCCTCTCACCAAACTTGTCGCAAGGTAGCAAATAATTCACAATTTTGCAATACCTAAAAGGTGCCTCGGCGTGGAAAAGAGGGAGTCTGGTGACTCTTTTGGCTATGCTTTTAGTGAGAGCGGGCAGTCTACAGGCTTGCTACTTTATCGATCCTTCTGAATGGTGACACGGATGGGGCGGCCGTTGTACTCCTCCTCGCTAAGGGCTGCAGCGACTGTCTCGGACCATTCGCTGGCTACCTCAAAGTAGCTGTAGCTGGGACTGAGGTCTATCTTGCCAATGGTGATCTTATAGGGGAGCGTACGGTTGATCAACTCAAGGAGACGATTCGGATAGAGCTTGTCGCGCTTGCCGAGGTTGATCCGTAGCGAGGTCATGGTCGGTAGGTCGGTGCGGCTACGCTTTTTGGGTGCTTTGCGATGCTCCTCGTGGGAACTTTTTGTCCTATACTTCGGCTCTTCGGTGGCCAGCTCTTGAGCCGAGAGGTCGGGCGTATTGGCGTAGTAGCGCATGATACGGTCCGCCTCCAGCGTGAGGACACGACGTATGATCTCCTCGGGAGGAAGCCAGGCGAGCTTCTGCACAATCGCATTGAGTAGCTCATCGTACTGAGTGCCATGCTCGTTGCTGTCGGCATACTCGATCTTGGTCGCTAGAGCGAAGAGTTGCTTCTTGCAGATCTCCTGACCAGAGGGGAGGGGCATGGACTCAATACGAATGCCAGCGTGCTGCTCGATGATACGTATCTGCTTGCTGTCGCGTAGATGGCAGATGGCTATCGAGAGACCCATCTTGCCGGCACGAGCGGTGCGTCCGCTACGGTGTGTGTAGCTGTCGGGATCGGCAGGCAGACCGTAGTGAAGCACATGAGTCACATCGTCCACATCGAGTCCACGTGCTACCACGTCGGTCGCAACGAGTAGCTGCAGGTTGCGTATGCGGAAGCGGTTCATCACCATATCCCGCTGCGCTTGGCTAAGGTCGCCATGGAGCGCATCGGCATTGTACCCATCTCGTATGAGCCACTCGGCTATCTCCTTGGTCTCGGCACGGGTACGACAGAAGATGATTCCGTAGATATTGGGGTAGTAGTCGACGACACGCTTCAGTGCGGCGTACTTGTGCCGTGCTGGGACCGCTACGTAGAGATGCTTGATGTCCGCATTCGCTTTGTTGAGCGCACCTATCTGCACCTCGTGGGCATTGCTGATATAGTTGTCGGCTATCTCCCGCACCTCTCGGCTCATGGTGGCGGAAAAGAGCCAATGCTCCACCTGCTGCGGTACCGCCTGCAGAATCTCCTGCAGATCTCTCTGGAAACCCATGTCGAGCATCACATCCGCTTCGTCTAGGACGACGACCGAGACTTTGCGGAGCTTGAGAGCTTTGCGTCGGAGCAGGTCGCATAGTCTGCCAGGAGTGGCTACTATAATATGGTATCCCTTAGCAAGCTGACGGATCTGCTCCTCGATGGAGGCGCCACCGTAGAGTGCTAGGATTTGACGAACGGAGGTGTACTTAGCCAAGGCGACTAAGTCGCTCTGCACCTGTATTGCCAGCTCTCGTGTTGGCGTGAGGATGAGTCCACAGGGTGCGGAGCCTTTTGCCTGTATGATGCGCTCTAAGAGGGGCAGTCCGTAGGCTGCGGTCTTGCCCGAGCCGGTCTTGGAGAGCGCGATCAGATCCCCTCGATGGCTGGATAGGTATGGGATGACTTCTTGCTGTACGGGCATCGGCTCGGAGAAGCCTAGGTCGGTGGTGGCACGAAGGAGTTCGGGCGAAAGGTCTAGTGTGTCAAAGGTCATAGGAGTGGCAATGCGGACTCATATATATAAAGGTGTCTCGATGACCTCGCAGAGCTTGCGAAGGTCTCGCCAGAAGGTGGGGTAGCTCTTGTCCACCGTCTGCGGAGTCTCGATCTGTAGCTGGTGATACCAGGCGAAGGGAGCCCATGCCATCACCATACGGTGGTCGGCATCTGTAGCAATGGGTACGGGAGTATGAACGGAGCTTGGCGCACTACCAGCTAAGCAGAAGCCGCTCTCCGTCCCGTAGGTGAGCTGATAACCTAGTTGCTCGCCATTGCGCAGAATGAGGGCGATGCGGTCGCTCTCTTTGAGGCGTAGGAAGTCTAGTCCACGGAGCTGCGCTTTCTTCTGATAGTAGAGGAGTAGCGCAATGAGTGTGGGTGCGAAGTCTGGATTGTTTGACAGCGAAAGGCTCCCAAACGTGAGTTCACGCAGATGCTTCTGCAGGAGCTCGCTGTCGAAGCAGAGGGTGTCATCGCCGGCACTTAGCCATTCGGGGGATATCTGTAGGAGATCTAAGGCACGGGCATCAGGTTGCAAGCTCTGCGCTGGGACATTGGTCAGCAAGAGCTGGCAGGGGCGTGGCGTCATAAGTGCCCACTGGAGAGGGTACTGCGCCGAGGACCAGTCACCGATGGGGTGCGAGAGTAAGCGTGTGAGCGTTGCCTCGCAGTAGGCTCCTGGAGCGACATGGATTCTGTGGCGATCTACTGAGAGGTCGATACCGCACGCCTGCATCAGGGAGCAGGTCAACTGGATGTAAGAGGCACTGGGGAGCTGGTCATCTTGCCAGCGAAGGACTAGTCCGTGGGGCAGATAGGGAGCAATGAGGAGCAGCGCGGTGACCGTCTGGCTGCTCTCTAGTCCGCTCGGCAGGATTAGCGTGGGGAGACCTTCCTGCTGCAGGCTCGTAGGACGAATGTGTACTAGTGGGTAGAGCCCTTCGACAGGCTCTTGGGACGATGGTTGGGCGAGGTTGGCTCCGAGCTGCGTGAGTAGTGCGATGAGCTGTGCCACTGGTCGCTCCGTCATACGACGAACTGGCGAGACCAGCAGAACCTCTCGCTCTGTGGTCAAAGCAAAGAGTGCCGTCAAGAGGCGCATTGCCGTGCCCGAAGCCCCTACGGATATGCGCTCCTCGCTACTCCCCGAGGCGTGTAGCATCACCGCTAAGTCCTCGCAGAGGTCTAGCTGATGCCACAGCAAGGGGATGGGCCGGTGCGCCAGCCGTGCCATCACAAAGAGCCGGTTGTAGAGACTCTTCGAGGGGGGCAGGGTGATGGATAGCTGTGGGGTCACTTTGCTTGTGTGGAAGCGACTAGACGAAGCGAACCTCCTCGACAGAGACTTTGAGTCCGTTGAGCCAGTCACGTGCCGAGAGCAGTTTCTTGCCCTGAGGCTTTAGCTGGTCAATCAGAAGGAGTCCATCGCCACACTGCACGGCTAGTTGACCTTTGCGAGGCGAGAGGCACTGTCCCACGGGTCGCTCGTCCGCTTCCTGCTGCGAGAGCGTGGTCGCGTAGAGCTTGACAAGGAGAGGCTCTTCATTGGGGAGCTCTAGCTTCGTCCAGGCACCAGGCTGAGGTGCCAAGCCACGTACCAGGTTGTGTATCTTGTGCGCCGATTGGTGCCAGTCGATGCGTGTATTCTCCTTAGTGAGCTTAGGCGCAGGGCGTAGGTCGGGACGCTCCTCTTGCGGTAGTGCTTGCGGGTAGCGACCCTCGTGCTGCATTAGCAAGCTCAAGCCGTGAGCCAGCAACTCAGCACCCAGAGCCATCAGTTTGTCGTAGAGGGTGCCGAAGTTGTCCTCTGGCTCTATCGGACAAGCCGAAGCGGCAATGATGTCTCCCGTATCGATCTCGTGACGTAGCTGGAAGAGGGTCACGCCCGTCTCGCTTTCGCCATTGATTAGTGCCCAATTGATCGGAGCGGCGCCACGATACTGCGGGAGTAGCGAACCATGTATATTGACCGTCCCCCACGGGGGCAGGCTCCACACCTCACGAGGTAGCATACGGAAGGCGACCACCACGCCAAGCGTTGGCTTTAGCTCCGTGAGTTGCTGGACGAAAGCTTCGTCTCGTAGGTTTGTCGGCTGTAATATAGGTAGTCCGAGCTTGGTCGCACAGACCTTGACCGCCGAGGGCTGCAGGCGATGTCCACGACCCGCAGGCTTGTCGGGAGCCGTGACGACAGCGACAATAGGGTAGCCCTCGTCGACGAGACGCTCTAGGCAGGCTGTCGCAAAGGGAGCGGTGCCGTAAAATATGATGCGGACTTGATCTTTCTTCATAGCTGTTTATTCGTCAGGTGAGAGGACGTTGAGCACCTCTCGGTAGGTGTTGAATATCTTAGACTTAGAGACATAGCCGAGGTACTGCCCCTCGGGCGTTACGACGGGGAGATTCCACGCTTTGGTCTCGTCAAAGAGGTGCATAATGTGGTCCATGTGCATATCGCTCTGGATGCGGGCTGGTGGGGAAACCATAATACGGTCCACCTTGTAGCGGTCGTACAGCTCAGGGCGAAACATGATGTTGCGTATATCATCGAGCGAAACCACACCGAGGAGCTTGTCTGTCTCACGCTCCACCACGGGGAAGAGATTGCGCTTAGCACGTCCCACCACCTGCACCAGTTCGCCGAGCGTCATATCGGGGTAGACCTTATCGAAGTCCGTCTCGATTACATTATCAATGTTCATCACTGTGAGCACCGCTTGATCCTTGCTATGAGTCATCAGCTTGCCCTGCTGTGCTAGACGTAGGGAATAGATACTGTGAGGCATGAAGATGCGGATCGTCCCGTAGGAGCAGATAGCGACCAGCATGAGTGGCAGAAGCAGGTTGTAGCCACCCGTCAACTCAGCGATGAGGAAGGTACCCGTCAGTGGCGCATGCATCACGCCCGCCATCACGCCCGCCATACCCATGAGGACAAAGTTCTTTTGCGGTAGGTAGACCTCAATGAAGGGAAAGAAGTTTAGCGCATAGGCAAAGACAAAGCCACACAAGCCCCCCACGAAGAGGCTAGGCGCAAAGAGTCCGCCGCACCCGCCGCCACTATTGGTTGCTACGGAGGCAAAGACTTTCACCAGCATCGTGCAGAGGAGGAAGGCGAAGATGACCCAGTAGTTACTCCCGAAGGAGGCGAAGATACTATTGTCCGTCACGGAGCTGTACTGTCCCGCCATCAGGTCGCTGAGCGTGCTGTAACCCTCGCCAAAGAGCGGAGGGAAGAGGAAGATAGCCACACTGAGGATAAGCATCGAGATGCCGTAACGCTTGAGGAAGTTGCTGCGCCCCTTGAGCCAACTCTCCAGTGCAAACATCACCTTGGAGAAGTAGAGCGAGGTGAAGCCGCAGGCGATACCGAGCAGGATCACGTAGGGGATGCGCTCTGCCGTGAAAGGATCGCTCTGGTAAAAGGAAAACATCGCCTGCTGTCCCGTCAGCAGATAAGCCATCGTAGCCGAGGTGACCGAGCTAATCAGTAGCGGTAGCACGCTACTCAGCGTCAAGTCGAGGAGTAGCACCTCCACCACAAAGACCAAGCCCGCAATGGGTGCCTTAAAGATTCCCGCGATAGCTCCCGCAGCACCGCACCCCACGAGGAGCATCAGCTGACGCTGCTCCAGCTTGAAGAGCCGTCCCGTATTGCTCCCGATGGCGGCTCCCGTCATTACGATTGGCGACTCGGCACCGACCGAGCCACCGAAGCCGATGGTGATCGAACTAGCTAGGAGCGATGACCACGTGTTGTGTGGCTTGATACGACTCTTGCGTTGCGACATAGCGCCCAGCACCTTCGTCACACCATGGCTTATGTCGTCACGGATGAAGAGCTTGACCACGCCCGCCGTCAGCAAGACGCCAATAGGTGGCAGGATTAGGTACCATACATTAGCCTGACGTATGGCGGGCATCAGGAGATGCTGTATCGTGCCGATCAATTGTTTGAGCGCAAAGGCAGCTAGAGCCGTGAAGATACCGATGATAAAAGATAGAATCAGTACGAAGATGCGCTCACTGATGTGAGCCTCGCGCCATAGGATGAAGCGTTGTAGTAGTGAAATGCGTGTAGTCGTAGTCGTCATCGTAGCCGTGTTACTTTCCTTTTCCCTTGATAATAGTGCCCACCGTGCAGAGCAGCACCGCTAGGTCGAGCTTGATCGACATGTGCTCGTAGTAGAGCCAGTCATAGTATAGTCGCTCGACCATCTCATCGACCGTCGAGGCGTAGCCGTACCGCACCATTCCCCACGACGTGATGCCTGGGCGTAGCTGGTGTAGCAGGTAGTAGTAGGGTGCCCGCTCGAGGATCTGCTTGATGTAGTAAGCGCGCTCGGGGCGAGGCCCTACGATAGACATATCGCCTCGCAATACATTGTAAAACTGAGGTAGCTCGTCCAGTCTGTACTTGCGCAGCTTGGCACCTAGTGGCGTGACCCGCTTGTCTCCCTCGTGGCTAAGCTGGGGACCCGTAGCCTCTGCGTCCGTGTACATCGTGCGAAACTTATAAATCCAAAAAGGCTTACCACCACGCCCCACACGCTCCTGACGGTAAAAGACGGGACCCTCCGAAGAGCGGCGAACCAAGACAGCCAGCACCGCAAAGATAGGCGACAAGAGTACCAGCAAGATTAGCGATACGATACGGTCGAAGAGCCACTTCACATTTTGCTCCATCTCGCTCATCTGCGTCTGCGTCACATCGTGCAGCGGTAGCCCACGTAGCGTGCGCGCTTGTAGCGAGGAGCGTACACCCATCACCCCCTCTAGGTATATCTTGATCGGGAGCTTGCAGCGGTACAGCTCATAGAGCAGATGCGTAGCTCGTAGCGTGTCCGCCTCATTGGCCACCATATAGATCGCCTCGATCGGTTGCTCCTCCAGTATAGTCTGTACCTGCTCTAGTGTGACAGGCTCAGCGTCGAAGGGGAGCTGCGCCACAGCGTGGTAGTGCATCTCCATACGCACTGCCTGTAGCTTGTCGATCACCTCGGGCGTCCCGATGAGCAGGATCTGTGGCCAATGCTCTGGCATGCGGTCATACCTAATCTGCTGCAAAGTGATCGTCAGGCGACCCGCATAGATGAGGAGGAAGTGCGTCAGATAGAGCAGGGCGAAGAGGAGCAGATGCTCACTGCGCCCATCGATTACATCGTCCACGACAAGGAAGAGGTACTCGATGACTACCCCCACGAAGACACTCCCAGCAGTCAGGAAGAACTCGTCGATGCGGCTCTTCGCTAATACCTTATTATAGTACCCCGAGAGCGTCAGGAAGCCCATCCAGAAGAGCGCCACCACGAGCGTCACCCAGTACATCTTCGTGTTGAAGAGGAAGAGCGACAGCTCGCCGAAGGTCGCACTCTGATCCTCGACCACGTAGCGCACCACGTTGAAGAGCGTCGTCGCTAGCAGCACCGCCACAAGGTCAGAGACGATGTAGCGCATACGTACCGTAGCTTGTCGAGACTTCTTGCTCATAGATCGGGCCGTGTTTAGGAGCCACTAAAGGGTCTTTTAGTGGCTTTTGACCAACCTTATTATTTAGCGAATGACCCGCACCTCATTGTTGAGCCCCAGCTTGATAATATCTGAGGGCATGCCATCGATATGCTCCTCCTGGCGTAGCGGGACCACATAGTCGACCATCTTGATCAGTGCTGGATCAATCTCCGAGTAGTTGTGTGGCGAACTAGTCCCCGCCAGATTGGCCGAGGTGGAGACGAGTGGTCGGCGTAGCATGCGACAGATCTCCTGACAGAGCGTATCACTTGCGATGCGTATCCCTATCGAGCCATCATCTGCCAGTAGTTGCGGTGCCACATTGCGTCCCTCGGGGTAGATAATCGTGAGGGGGCGCACAGCTACATCGATCAATTGGTACGCCATCGATGGCACCGTACGCACATAGGACTGTATTCGCACATCGCTATCGACCAGCATCAGCATAGGCTTGCCCGTGGGGCGACCCTTGAGCGCCGAGAGGCGATCCACCGCCTCCTCATTGGTCGCATCGCATCCCAAGCCCCAGATCGTGTCGGTAGGGTAGAGGATGATACCACCACGCTGTAATATATCGACCGCCTCACGCGCTGCGGCTAGAGTCTCAGGAGAAGGAGCTACTTGGTTCATAAAGCTATCTAGAGAGGTAAATGTCTCCACGACATTGCGGAGACTTCCAGCACAAAGGTACGAAATCAGACGGGATACCGCTAGAGAAATCAGTGCCACACGTATGGCACTACTGTTTCCTACCTATGAAACTCTAGTTTCACCTAGGTGGCACTGATAGTTACGCTAGTTTTGACTGCTAAGCGGTTAGCGCAAAAGAATAGAAAAAGGGAACCGCACCGCAAAAGGTACAGTCCCCCTAATCGTCTATAGATGTGTTTGTGCTTTAGCTGAGCTCGTGGATGACGATACCAGAGCGGAGCTTAGGCTCGAACCATGTGGTCTTAGGTGGCATGATGTTGCCCGTGTCAGCGATGTCCATGATCTGTTTCATCGTGACGGGGTAGAGGGCTAGGGCGACCTTCATCTCGCCTGAGTCGACACGCTTCTTGAGCTCGCCAAGACCGCGGATACCACCGACGAAGTCGATGCGCTTGTCACTACGTAGATCCTTGATGCCGAGGATCTCATTGAGGATGTGATTCGACGAGATGGTGACGTCTAGGATGCCGATAGGATCGTTGTCATCGTAGGTGCCTGGCTTAGCGGTGAGTGAGTACCAGTTGCCATCGAGGTAGAGCGAGAAGTTGTGCAGCTTAGCGGGCTTGTAGATCTCTGTACCCTTCTTCTCGACGACGAAGTCCTTCTCGAGCTTCTTGAGGAACTCCTCGCTGCTTAGCCCGTTGAGGTCCTTGACGACACGGTTGTAGTCGATGACGGTGAGCTGGTTTGCGGGGAAGGCAACAGCCATAAAGTAGTTGTACTCCTCATCACCACGGTGATTGGGGTTTTGCTTAGCCTTTTCAGCACCTACGAGCGCGGCAGCAGCACTACGATGGTGACCGTCAGCGATGTAGAGAGCGGGCATCTGGCCAAATAGCTCGGTGATGCGCTTGATATCCTGATCCTGATCGATAATCCAGAACTGATGCTGGAAGGTATCGTTGGCGACAAAGTCGTAGACAGGCTTCTCGGCGGTGTACTTAGCGACAATCTTGTCTAGCTCATCATTGTCAGGGTAAGCGAAGAAGACCGGCTCGATGTTCGCATTGTTGATGCGGACGTGCTTCATACGATCC
>OCHI01001779.1_pt1 | contig 14221 bp, 9 predicted proteins | sample 1538691 | NCBI WGS metagenome assembly OCHI01 (sample SAMN04571718, study PRJEB22368) | human gut metagenome | biome: human gut; material: stool | host: Homo sapiens | place: Luxembourg | collected 2012-09-21 | reverse complement strand
ATTTTAACTATCTATCAATAATTGACACGATAAAAGATGCCTTTAATAATCCAACTGAATATTTTCCTGTCGATAATGGATATGAAACTCCAGTCTTCGATGCAACAGTTCAAGATGGAGTTGAACACTATGCTTTATCATGTGTCTTCCCAGGTGCAGATGACTATAAACCTATCATAATCAACTTTTCAGTCGACTATGAAACAAGTACAAAAGAATTTGTCAGTATCGATTATAAAATTAGAAGCCTTTTAGATAGTTTAGATACAGATTATGAAATAGGTACATCATCAATAACTTCATACAACATTACAAATCTTAAATTCGGTGATAAAACGAACTTTGACGGTGTCGTATTTACTTTTGATGATATTCCATCCAAGAGTAGTATACATAACGCTCCAAAAGAAGTTATCGATGTCAGCGATAAAGAAGATGGAGCTCTCGATGAAGAAACAGCTTTAGAAATTATCAAAAACATCTACGCTTATTCTAACGACGTTAGACAAACAAACTACTCCATGATTTATCACGATGCATTCGACTTTGCAACGACTGATAGAACAACGTTCGGCGATGCAAAATTCGAAGGTAAGATCATAGCTTATAACAATGGTATAACTGATAACAATGGAACAATTCAATTAGTTGATTCAGAAAATCAACCAACAGGAACACCAGCTCCTTATCGTATATTTACTAAAGCAACAAGTATCGGTATATTTAGAGGTGGAAAATTCACTAAATATATTACATCAGCCTTTGGATACGCATCCAAAACATCATTCACAAGTGCACGTGAATACCTTGATGCTAACCCATTATATTGGAGTGAAATATCTTCTATACTTGAAGGCTTTTCAACATACGCATTAGGATCAACAACATTTGAAAGTGGAACAACAATCGATGTATCTGTCTCTGGCACAAAATCAGGAACATCACTTGAAATCAAAGGCCAACTCCACTCAAAGACAAGCAATGGTTTATCAGTTGAAAATATCGATAGCTTTACCTTTAGTATCGAAGATGGAAAACTCATGTATTGCAAATTTGTAACCATGGGTCAAACTTCATCTAGTGTAAAATACGAAGATACTTATGAAGCTCGATTCGTCCATGCCCCTAAAGTAGATTTCACTGGTACTGAAATGGATATCTTAAACGAAATTGAAACCCAAATTACAATGGATGATTTTAAGATTATCTAATTAATACCTGAAAAAATTAATCCTTTTAAAGAGTTAAAACTTTAAAAGGATTTTTATTTTGGATTAATATATAACATTAACAGACTTTATTAATATTAGTTTAATAAGCTGACGTATTACCAAACTTATTTATTTGTCTTTTTAATCTATAATATTTGTCTATGCTTATATTTAAAATTGCAGCAGCTTCTTTAGCTGTCATTTTCTTACTTTCAACTTCTCTTAGAAGTTCCATTAATTTTTCTCTATCAAATTCTTTAGGTTTTCTACCTTTATATACTCCAGCTTTTTTAGCTTTTTCTATTCCTATTTTTTGATTTTCTTTTTTTAATTCATAGGATCTAGTATAAAGAATCATTAAAATAACGTGAATAATTTTTCTATTATCGTCACAAACTAATTCATTATTTATAACTATATCATCACCATTACAAATAGCTTCCAATATTTGTTTCATTATAAAAATATTTGTTTCATTACCATTTATATTGTTTATAAATACCTTCTTTTTAGATTCATATGGAATAACGAATAAATTATCACCAAAATACTGTTCATCTGTTCTAATTAAATATTCTATTGGATCCATAGATTTCATATTTAATTTTTCTAATAACTCATAAAAATCTTCTCTATTCTTTTGAGGTACTCTTTCACTAATAAAAGTTGGAATAATATTTTTTCTGATATATTCTTGTTTCTTTAAATCTAAATTAAGTCCTGGAATTCCTTGAAAACACTTAGAATCTAATAGATCAATTAGAAAATAATTAGGTTCAAAAACATATTCAAAAGATTCGTCTTCAAAAAGTCTATATGTAATTTTACATATTTTATAAATAAAGTTATTTTGTCCTTTAAGACAAATTGTTCCTACAGATTCAAATGATTTCATTTTTTACCTCTAACCAAAAATATCATTCATAAATATTATTTGCAATAGAGTATGTTTTTTTATTTTGCAACACATTACAAAAACACCTAGCCTACACATATGTATAAACTAGGTGCTTATCTATAAAACTAATCGATTTATTATTTTTAAGTTAACCAAAGGAGGGAGTTATATGTAATTTATAATTCAATTCGATTAGTTGTATCTGGATCAAAGTAATGAATTTTATTCATGCAGATTGCAACTTTAACATCTTGGTGCGCTTTAATATCATAATCTGCTAAAGTTTTAACAATAATCTTTTGACCATCAACATCGCTATAAATAACTAAGTCATGTCCTAATAATTCAACAACTTGAGAATCAATACTAATAGTATCGTGACTATATTTTTTAAGCATTGCTGGATCCAAAGATATATCTTCTGGACGAATACCAACTATTAATTGTTTTCCACTATAATCTTTAAGTTTTTCTTGATGTTCTTTTGGAATATCAATTGTTATCGAATTAGTTCCATCAAAAGTGAACTTCCCATTATCGTATGAGCCATTAAATAGATTCATTGATGGTGAGCCGATAAATTGAGCGACAAAAGTATTAGCTGGATAGGAATAAACTTCTTTTGGAGTACCTATTTGTTGAACGATACCAGTTTTCATAATGACAATTCTTGAAGCCATTGTCATAGCTTCAGTTTGGTCGTGAGTAACGTAGATAGTTGTAGCTCCGACTTTTTCGTGAATTCTAACAATCTCTTCACGCATTGTGACACGAAGTTTAGCATCCAAATTTGATAAAGGCTCATCCATTAAGAATACTTTTGGCCTTCTAACAATAGCACGGCCTAAAGCGACTCTTTGACATTGACCACCAGATAAAGCTTTTGGCTTTCTATTTAAGTACTCAGTTAAGCCAAGAATAGAGGCAACTTCTTTTACTCTTTCATCAATTTCTGCCTTAGGTATTTTTCTAATTTTTAAAGCAAAAGCCATATTTTCATATACAGTCATATGTGGATATAAAGCGTAGCTTTGGAAAACCATAGCTATATCACGCTTTTTAGGTTGCACGTCGTTGATTAAAACATCATCAATGTATAGCTCGCCTGAAGAAATCTCTTCAAGGCCAGCTAACATTCTTAATGTCGTCGATTTACCACAACCAGATGGACCAACAAAGACTATAAACTCATGATCTTTTACTTCTAAATTAAAATCTTTTACTGCAACAGTATCTTTTCCATAAACCTTGCATATATTGTTAAATTTTAGTGTTGCCATAAATTCTCCTTTATTTAGAACTAATAAGATTAGTAATTAGTTATTGTGAATATCTTGTCCTTGTAATGAAATAAATTGTAAGACACAGTGATTTACTTCAGCTTGTTCTTGAACTAAAGTAACTGTAATAGTTTGACCAACATAAGCTGATAAGTCATATGTATAAACTCTACCATCGTCTCTAATTTGGATGTTAGCATAATTGTCGTTTGTACCAACAACTTTGACATAACTGTCACCAACTTTTAATGCGAGATGTGGATTATTTGTGTCTTGACCGTTAAACATACGAACTTGGATGTTTAAATACTTGCAATCTTCTGTAACTGTAATTTCTTTTTCAAGTGTACAGCCTGCTTGCATATCATAGCCTTCTCCAACACCTTCGTTGAAGTTGCCAGCTGTTCTATTCCAGTCAGAAATAATATCAGCCTTAGTCCAAAATTGTTTAACGCCTTCTGGTTGAGCAAAGATTGTGTGATCATCAGTGCTGCTTAATGAAATCTTTTGAACGACACAGTGATTGACACCAGACTTTCTTTGATTAATTGAAACAGTTACTGTTTGGCCGACATATTCAGATAAGTCATATGTATAGACATATCCCTTATCGCTTAAGATAACGCTTGTATAGTCGTTACCAATACCGACACCTTTGACGATTGTATCGTTAACTTTAACGACAAGTTCAGGTTGATCTGTATCTTGTGAAACGAACATACGTGCTGAGATGTTTAAATATTTTTGAGCACTTGTAACTGCAAGTTCTTTAGAGATAGTACAACCAGATTGCATATCGAAGCCTTCACCGACACCAGAGTTATAACCACCACTTATTGTCCAGTCGCTGATAATAGAAGCTTTATTCCAATCAGTAGTTTCTGGAGCATCTGGAACGATAACTGGGTGAGAAGAAGAGTCGACATTCTTCATTTGGACAGCTGTGATAACACAGTGTTGTGTCTCAGCAACAGATGCGATAGTAATCTTAACTTCTTTGCCGACATATTCAGATAAGTCATAACAGAAGACATATCTTGTATCGTTAATCTCACCTTCAGCGTAATCTGTATCTGTTCCAGTAGCACGGATAACTTTATCGTTTACTGTAACTTGAACTCTAGCTTTAACTGAATCTTGATTTTCAAATTGTCTGAAAGTAACGTTTAAGAGTTTTGTTTCTTCTTTTGGTGTTACTTTAATAGAAGCTTTACCAGAGCCTGCTAAGTCTAAGCCTTCGCCGACACCAGTCTTGATTTCACCTTCCATGTACCATTCATCATATAAACCTGTACGATCCCATGAAGTGTTATCAGAGTGTTTAGCCCCCATGCTTTCAATAAATTTAACTTGAGTTAAAACGCAGTGTGTAGCTGCAGCTTCTGCAAATTCAATAAATACTGTTTCACCAACTTTAGATGATAAGTCATAGACAAATGTTTGGCTAGCATCTGTTTCAACTGTAACTGTATCTTTGTCTGCACCTTCAGCTCTAACAATTTCACCGTCGACCTTAACTGAGAAGCTTGGGTATGTTTCACCATCACGATGGAAAACACGAATTGAAACTGTTAAGAACTTTGTTGTTTCATCGATAGCGTGAGCAAATGTTGCTTTAGAACCGCTCTTCATATCGAAGCCTTCACCGACACCAGTATCAATTTCACCAGTTGTAGCAAAATCTTCATACATTGCAGCACGGTCATATGTTGTTCTTGTAGAAATCTTTTCTGGTAAGTTCTTATATGTAAGAACATTAGAATGTTCACTTGTTAAAGAACCATAGTTTGCTGTAACGTAAATAGAATAAGCACCTAAATCAGCGCTGTTAATTGTATATGATGTTTCAGTTGTACGAGTGATGTATTCTCCGTTAATATAAACGGAATATTCTCTAGCATTTTCAACTTCAGTCCAAGAAACGACGTTTCCAGTCATAGAAATAACCGGGGCTGAAAGTGATGTTGGAGCCTTATAAGCAAGTTCATTTGATGCATCAGATTTTAAGAATAATTCATTGCTTGAAATTGCATAGACAACAATACGAATATCACTTGCGGTAAGAGGTATTTCATATTTGTTCATTATTTGTGTGGAATCAAGTTCACCATTGATATAAACTTCATATTTTTCAGCATTTGGAACTTTATCCCATGAGACTATTAAATCGTTTCTGGAAATAACTGGAGCTGCTAATTTAGTAGCCTCAATTGTTGAAGAAGAACTTGATGGTGTAGGAGTACTACTAGGTGTACTAACACTACTGATAGGTGTAGTACTAGAAGAAATTGGAGTATTAGAAGACGACGAACTACTACTTGAAGATGGCTCTTTGTTATTTTGACAACCAAATAACAAAGTACTAGCCATAATTACTAATGGAATGATTTTTTTGCTATTTTTCATAATTAGCTCCTTTCATTTATTTTTAATTATTTCCAATTATAATTGAGTCGATATAAATTTGTTCGCCAGAACCATCGCCGTTATCATCTTGTTCAACTAAGATTGCAACGTGCTTTCCAGCAAAAGCTTCTAATGAGAATGTGTACTCAGTAACATTGCTACCATCTTTACGTAAATAGTAACCATGTTCATTAATTTGTGCACCTTCTGGATAACCATCAGTTAAGTGATATGTTTTAGCACCGCTTTTTTCACTTTCATCTTCAACTAAGACTGTAACTCTGAAGTTTGTATCAGCGTTAGAACCGCCTTTAACTTTAATCTTGAAGTATTTATCAGCTGATGTTAAATCGAATTTGTTATAGATATAGGAATTTGGAATAGCATCTTCTCTATCATCTAAATCAGAACCATCTAATAAGATAGAACCTGTACCTTCAGAAGACCAGTTGTTCCAGGCGCACTTATCATATTCAAGTCCGCCACAATTTAAGCTCCAACCGCCTAAATCATCTTTGTTCTTAAAGTGGAATTCTCTTAAGTCTGTTGTTGGATAATCTTTAATTTGTTTGTAATAGATAGGAGTTGAATCAATAGTACATAACTCTTTAATATCACTTGGCTTGATATCGTCTAAAGTATCGACATCTTCGTGAGCGACATTCTTAGCTACCATATCGACCATTTGATCTACAGTAACAAGTTCAACGTGATCATCTAATTGTTGAACAAATCTAGAAATATATTCCATTGTTCCAATTGACCAAGCGTGGCATAAAACTACGCTATAGCCTTCAATCTTTGTTGGATCAGTTGAATATTCATTAATTCTTTGAGCAACACGTTCTGTGTAACCATAATAATCGTTGCTTAAAGATCCTGGAATTCTCCATAAAGTATCACGGACTGAAATGAATGGCTTATCGTTAGACCAATAAACACCGCCTTCACCTTCTAAGTACATATTACCTACTGACCAAATACCGCCATGTACTTGACTATATTGGCTAAAGTAGGAAAGTCTATCTGAATCAATGAAGTTATCTAAGAAGTTAATACTTGTAATATCACTTCTTTCTAAATATCCAGCCGTTTTAGCTGCATAATCTTCTAATGAAGATTCGTTATATTCAGCAATGTTGACATAACCTAATCCACTTGGGCCAGCGATGAAATCATCTTTAGCTGTACCACGTTCATAGACAGATTCAAGAAGAGCTGGTGATAAATCGACTAAGCCTGGAGAGACTGTCCAAGTCATTGGGAATTGTCCTCTCTTAGAAGAACCATACCATCTTGAATCACTAGCAAAGCCTCTTTGCATCCATTGAACGTTATCGCCATCAGACATGACTATTGCAACGTAATGTTTACCTTTTTCAGCTTTTACTTCTGTATTTTCATAATTCTTTTTAGTAATTTTATCTGCTGGACGATAAGCCGATTCAAAACTCAAGTTACTTGACCAGTCAGCAGCTAATGTGACTAATGATTTTAATGAGTTCATTGAAACGAAGTTAATTTCGTTTTCTGTCCAACCAATGATTGGAGCATTTTCATTTGCCCAGTCAGCGATATCTGAGAAAATTGAAGTATCGTTCTTTTCATAGTCTGTGTATACACACAAAGCTGCACCAGCAATACCGTAGTCTCTTAATTCTACTTTGCTTGGATTTTGGTGAATAATAAATTGTGGATTTAAATAATCTTTATATTCTTCAAAGACGCTACGAGTAGTATAAGAAGTGGCATCTTTACCGAAAATCAATCCGTGTTCCAATGCTGTTGGAACGATTGTCGATTCAACCATCAACCACTTTTCAACACCTGAAATTGTGGCAGCGTGGTTAATAGATAAATCATAGGCAAAACCTGATGTATCAATAGAAGTAAACGAAACAAATCTCTTAGAGTTAATCTTGTTTTTAAATAAATCAACAAGTTTCCAAGCATCATCTTCATAAACTACTTCAAATGTGGAACTGTTTTGAATTTGTTCAAAGAACTCTTTATCTTCACCGACATTTTTAAAGTAAATTGTCGATTCTTCTTGAGCCAAAATTCCTTGTAAAGAAACTAACATTATTCTTTCAGCTTTTGTAAGCTTACGAGCATCAACGACATAAACCTTACTAGCAATTTTTGGTGATCTATAATAAACACCTTCTTTAATCATTTGTTCTGTATCTCCTGTATTTGTTGAAGAAGTTGATGAATCTAAAGTCGAACCAGAACTGCTTGTCGAACTTGATGAGATAGGAGTTTCACCTCCTCCACTGTTACTTGTTGAACTTGAGGTATTGGAATTGTTTCCGCCACAGCTTGCAAGTCCAGTAGTAATAGCTACGAATAAGAGTAAATTCTTGAATTTTAAGTGTTTCATTTTGTCCTCCATATTACTTAACACCTGAGAAATTTAAGCCACCAACGAATTGTTTTTGGCAGCAACAATAGACAATAACGACAGGAACTAAAGTAGTAATCAATGCAGCAGAACGAAGAACAGTTTCTTCAAAGCCACCATTACTTTGGAAATACATAAGCTTTAATTGAATAGTAAATAAAGCATCGTCTCCAGTAACAAGCATTGGCCATAAGTAGTCGTTCCATTGAGCTACAAAGGTAAGAATAAAATAAGTAGCCATAACTGGTAAAACCATTGGCAATACAAATTTTAGAATTATGGTTAATTCGTTTGCACCATCTAATTTAGCAGCTTCCAATACTGAGTTAGGCACGTTATCCATAAAGGATTTGACTAGGAATATACCCGTAACGTTAACAATACCTGGCAAAATTAACGATGCGTAAGAAGAAGTCCAGTTTAATTTAGAAACTAATTGGAAGTTAGTAACCATTAACATTTCTCCTGGAACCATCATGGTTAAGACTAGGATAAATGAGATAATCTTTTTACCTCTAAATTCTTTTTTAGCTAAGACATAACCAACAATAAGAATGATTAATCCTGATAAGAAAATAAATCCAAGTGCAACAATTAATGTATTTTTTAAACCAACTAACAAATCACCTTCAATAAAGGCTGTCTTATAGTTTTCAAAACAAATTTTAACTGGCCACAAATAAATTTTTCCATCTATCGGTGTAAAATCTGTTGGTTGTAACGAAGTTACTATTTGTAAATAGAATGGGAAGATTTGAGCTAACGAGAGAATTGATAAGAAAATAATAATTATAGTAGTAACAATTATTCCAATTCTCTTTTCCCTTTTTAACTCTTTTTCATGTAATGTAAGTACTCTTTTTTCTTTTTTCATAATTACATTACCTCTTTATCTGTAAACTTTGTTTGTATAAAAGTTAATATCAATATAACTATAGTTGTTATAACACCAATCGTACACGCATAACCCATTTCAGTAGTCATGTTGTTATACATGTAAAGAATAACTGAAGTTGATGAATAATTCGGTCCACCATTACTGACCAATTGCATTGGACCAATTACTCTAATTCCACCAATTATCGATAAAACAATGTTATAGTTTAACGCTTTAGTAATTAATGGTAAGTAAATAGATTTAAATATTTGGAAGTTGCTGGCTCCATCAACCTTAGCAGCTTCTAGATAATCTTTATTTATGCCTTTAATAGCGACATAATAAATCATCATTTGTGTTGAGAATCCCAATAAAGTTGGAATAATCATTAAAGTAATTAACGATAGTTTTGGATCGTTATACCAAGCTAATGGTTTTCCACCAAAGAACTGAATGATGGTATTCATAATACCAGTATCAGATGGTGAGAAAATTACTTTTGTAATATCAGAACTAATAACTGCAGAGACCAAAGTTGGCCAGAATAATAACGTTAAGAATAATTTTTGACCTCTTTTCATCTTAGTAATTAAATAAGCAATTAATAGTCCAAATAAATTGTTAAAGAACGTTGTTGCTAAGGTCCAAATTAATGTGTTTCTTAAAGCTATTCCAAATACTTCATCAGTAAATAGTCTAGCGTAGTTATCTAATGATATTTTATGTATCATTGAAATGTCGATACCTAAATCTGTAAAAGAGAAGAAAATTGCTTTTACAAAAGCATATAAGAAGAAAATGCACCACCAGAATATAGGAAATGCGAGTAATGCATAAGCTATCTTTTCATCTTTCTTAAAGAAATTCCTTTTCTTCTTTGTTTTTAAAGAATCGACAATAGGCTTATTCTCCATAAAATAAACTCCTAATTAAATTTACGATCAGTAGCTTCTTGTGATTTCTTTTGAGCTGAAGATATAGCTGAATCAATTCCATCAGTTGTTGGATTTGATACGCAGTTAAATAACATATTAACGATTTGTTGTTCTAAGGTTGGCCAAGCTGGTGTAGCTGGACGAGGAGTAACCTTCTTTAATTGTGATGAGAATACATTTAAGATTTCATCATTGGTATAGTAAGGATCTTTTAATGATTCGTTAGTAACTGGTAATAAGTTCTTTTCTTGAGCAAAAGCCATTTGGAATTCTTTATTTGTTGATAAGTATTTAGCAAACTCATATGCTGCTTGAGTGTGAGAAGACTTTTTAGCAACGACGAAAGAATAAAGCCCTAAGCCAGAATAGTTTTCAACGTTTTCTTTCATAGAAACCATTTCAGTAAATCCACAATTAAATATTGAAGTTGAACCTGAAACTTTTGAAATATTCCACGATCCCATTTCAATGAAGGCAATTTTGCCTGTGTAGAACTTACCTTCTTCATATTCGTTTTGAGATGCATATTTAGATAAGCTAACCCAATCATCAACAGCTTCTCTAACTTCTTTACTATCTAATAAAACTTGTTTAGAATCGCTCGATACAATATTTCCACCGACACGACCAACATAGCTTGCAAATTCCATTGCTGCAAACGAGTTGTTAATTGGTTGAGCAAAAGGTGTGTAATCAGTGTTAGTCTTTACCATTTCACAAGCTTCTAATAATTCTGTATATGTCTTTGGAGCTTTAGCTTCACCATTAGCATCAACGTATCCAGCTTGCTTTAAAATATCTTTGTTATACATCAAGATAACTGTGTTAGCTGATAAAGGTAAGCCATAGTTTTTGTTGTTATAAACGTTAGCTGAATAGACAGATGATGGGAAAATATCCTTTGTATCTTCATCAGAACCAAGTTCAGATAAGTCTGCTAATTGATTATCATGAGCTAATGCTTGAACATAGACATGGTCCAAAATAGCAATATCAGGTCTAGCCTTGTTATCGTTTAAAGCAAGCTTATAAGCGTCATAGACATCTAAGCCAGCTTTCTTAACAACCTTAACTTTAATATTTGGGTGTAAAGTTGTGTATTCGTTAATGGCATTATTCATTATTTTTTGAAGTGCTTTACCACTTGGCCACCAAATAGAGATTTCTTCATCTTTTAAAACGTTACCGCTTGAATCAGTAATTGGAGTACTGTTAGAGCCATTGTTTCCACCGTTGTTTCCGCCGCAAGATGTAGCAGTTGAAGTTAAAGCAAATGTCAAACAAGCACTCAATAAACATTTAGATAATAATTTCGTATTCATATTTGCCTCCTAGAAAAACGGTTTTTGCACCCTGTAAAAAAAGGAAACATTAAAATTTGTAAGAGCTTCCATATTTCAATTATAGAAGACAACCGTTCAAAATGTCAATTATTAATTAATTTTTTAAAAGAATTGTGATAATGGATGCGGCTCGTCAATAGCAAATTGGTTTTCTCATTGTTGTTTTCAATAGCATCAATTAGCATTTTTGTCGCCTTTTCTCCGAATAAATTATAGTCTTGAATAGCATATGTTAAACTTGGAGAAAAATTGTTTTTTTCACCAAAAGAATAACCTAAAGAGAAGACAGCAACATCAGTTCCTATCTCTTTATTCATATCTTTTATAGCTTCATAAGCTCCACGAGCAATTATTTCAGAAGCTGTAATAATTGCATCCGCCCCTTCTTTTATAGCGTGCATAGCGTAGTAATAGCCATCCTCTTTAGTTGAAAATTTTGAATAGAAAATGTGATTTTCAATTTCCTTTTCATCTAAGTTGTACGCTTTAGCAAAGCCAATAGATCTATCTTTTGAAATTGTTAGTTGATCGTTAGAGTTTATTAAATAAATATTATTTCTACCGCTTTCTTTCATTTCACTAACGACTTCTTCGACTAAATGAACATTATCGACGTCAATTGTTGAAAATGGCAAGTTAATATCAGGTCTACCAATAATAACGCATGGAATTAATTTTTCTTTAATAGCTTCAATTCTTTCATCATTTAATGATGGTGATAGAATAATAGCTCCATCAATAGGAGATCTTCCCATTACCAGTTTATTTCTTGTACTATCAGAATCTAATCCATAATAAACTACGACATTGTAAGACAAAGAAGATGCATTAACTAAGACCGATTTTATTAATTCATTATAGAATGGTCTATAATCTCCTGATTCACTCGTTTCTAAAAACAATCCTATAAGGTTTGTTTTTTGTTTGTTTGAAAGAGAAGCAGCATAAAAATTAGGTTGGAAATCTAATTCTTTACAAATTTTCATTACTCTTTCGCAAATTTCAGGACTAACGTATTTTTTATTTGAGAAAACGTTAGATACTGTCGATTTGGCAACACCAGCTTTTTTAGCAATATCATTTATTGTTGTCATTTTTTAACTCCTTTCTTAAACCTCTTTTATAACTATCTGGGAATTGATTGATATTAATATTTTTATCGAACAAATATAAAGAAAAAGCATTAATTATTAAAGCACTATAGCATAGTCCAAAAAATAAAAGCATAACTATGAGCCAAATTGTGTATGGACCGTGAGAGAAAAAAATTAAAAGCCAAGGGATAAGTGCTAATATAATTATTCCTAAAGTGCTAAAGAATCTTTTAAATGTAAAAATAGCACTATTTTTTATTAAATCCTTAAAAGTTAAGCTATAGTTCATATGCATTGTTATTAAATAGAAGACATAAACAAAAGAAATTATAAAAGCGATAGCTGACATAAAGATTAATAAACTAACTAAGAAAAATGGAAGCTTAGAATTACCATAATATGTTATCGTCATAATCATGATAAACTGCATTAACCCTATAATTGCAAATCCTATGAATCCTACAACGCAGGAATCCGCACCGCCGCTTAATCCTACAACTATATTTTCTTTCATTCCTTTAAAGAAATCTTTATATCCTCTTCCTACTTTATCAACCGCTTGATTACGTATAAATGCAAGCATTGATGTAAATCCTATTCCAGCTAAACCCAAAAGCGGAATCATTATTAAAAACGTTGTAAAGTTATAAGATAACATTATGGTGAGTTTATTTTCCTCAGCAGCATTTATTAGCTCACCATTTCTTTGTGAAAGCATAACCATAAAGAATATAATTGCTGGCAAAACAAATAAGAAAGATATTATTTGATAAACAAATAAATAGCCATAGTTGTCCTTAACAATAGATAAAATTTGTTTCCTTCTAGTTAAAGGAAGTTCTTTTTCTTGTCCATCACCTCTAATAATTTTATTAAAAATGTTTTTTTTCATTGGTAAAAAATCCTTTTTCTATTGTTTCCTCAATCAAATTATATCTATTAAAAATTATGTTGTAAAGACAATTTATAGTCATGAAACCCCTTATTTTCTAAAATAAATGTTATAAATGGCATATATTTGTTATTTTAAAAATCAATCTTCTTGAAAAAAACAAGAAAATGAAATATATTAAATTATGGTTTCAAGAAAACCGATATTTTAGAAAATGTGAGGAAAAGCTATGAACAATAACGTTTTCAATCTACAATATTTCGACAACAATATAAGCGAAATGGAAAGAGTATTAGATAATGAGTTAAAATCTCTAGTTTATACAAAGGTTTTAGATCTCAATGTTGAATATGCTCATAGTAAAGAGCCTGTAAAATTTTCAGACAAAGACAAATTAGAATATAAACCGCTTAAAGTCGGAGAATCTTGGGGGGAATTATTCGATTGTGCCTGGTTCCATTTATCAGGAAAATACGCTAATAACGATAGCAAAAAGATTTATCTTGCTTTAGACGTTTCTGGTGAAGCATTACTCTACTCTAATGATGGTTATCCATTAAAAGGATTCACTAATGGTAGCAGTGCATTTGACACAGCTTTGGGTAAACCAGGAAAATGTTATTACGAAGTTACATCACTTATTGAAAATAACGAATTAAATTTATATTTAGATTGTGGTTGTAACGACCTTTTTGGCAACGTTAAAGACAATGGAGCATTACTCTATGCAAATTTAGTAACCAAAAATGATGATATTGAAAAACTTTATTATGATTATGAAGTTGTACTATCCCTTTTAAAGACACTTGATAGAGATGATGAAAAATTTAAATATATTTTCGAAACATTATCTGAAGTTAAAAATAAAGTTTTATATCAAA
>OCHI01001774.1_pt1 | contig 14300 bp, 10 predicted proteins | sample 1538691 | NCBI WGS metagenome assembly OCHI01 (sample SAMN04571718, study PRJEB22368) | human gut metagenome | biome: human gut; material: stool | host: Homo sapiens | place: Luxembourg | collected 2012-09-21 | reverse complement strand
TCCGCCCCTGCAACAGGACGTAGGGGATGACTGCGGCGGCATTTCTTCTGCCCACTTGCCATGGGCGGAGGGTGTGGTATAATAGAAAAGATATACCACGTAAGGAGGGCAACGATATGATCTACCGCGATTTTCAGGGTCTGCGTCTTTCCCTGCTGGGCTTCGGCACCATGCGCCTGCCCACCACCGCTGCCGACGATGTGGACACGGCGGAGACGGAAGCTCTGCTGGATTACGCCATGACCCACGGCGTCAACTACTACGACACCGCCTGGCCGTATATGCAGAACCAGTCGGAGACGGTGGTGGGACGGTGCCTGAAGAAGTACCCTCGGGAGAGCTTCTATCTGGCCACCAAGTTCCCCGGCCACATGCTCACCGGCGATCCCGACCCGGCGGGCATCTTTGAGCAGCAGCTGGAAAAGTGTCAGGTGGAGTATTTTGACTTCTATCTGCTGCACAACGTGTACGAAAACGACATCGGCGTGTACACCGACCCTAAGTGGGGCATCATCGACTATTTTCTGGAGCAGAAGCGGCTGGGGCGTATCCGGCATCTGGGCTTCTCGTCCCACGCGGACATCCCCTGCCTGACGGCGTTTCTGGAGCGCTGCGGCAAGGACATGGAGTTCTGCCAATTGCAGCTGAACTATCTGGACTGGAGCCTGCAGCGGGGTAAGGAGAAGTACGACCTGCTGGCCAAGTACAACATCCCCGTGTGGGTCATGGAGCCGGTGCGGGGCGGCAAGCTGGCCGCGCTGGACGCGGACAGCCAGCAGAAGCTGCGCGCCATCCGGCCGGGCGCCAGTGACGCGTCCTTCGCCCTCCGGTGGCTGGAGGGGTACGGGAACATCCGCATGATCCTGTCCGGCATGTCCACCATGGAGCAGGTGAAGGACAACATCGCCACCTTTGAAAAGGACGACCCCGTCACACCGGAGGAGGAAGCCATCCTGCTGGCGGCGGCGGAGAAGATGAAGAGCTCTGTGCCCTGCACGGCCTGCCGGTACTGCTGCGACGGCTGTCCCCAGGGGCTGGATATTCCCGACCTGCTGCACAAGTATAACCAGCTGCGCGCCGGCAGCGGCAGCACCATCAAGATGCAGCTGGACGCGGTGCCCGAGAACAAGTGGCCCCATGCCTGTCTGGGCTGCGGCGCCTGCGCCGCCGTCTGTCCGCAGAAGATCGCCATTCCCGACGAGCTGGCGGCCTTTGCCGCCGAGCTGGACAAGCTGCCCGCATGGGTGGAGGTATGCCGCCAGCGGGCGGAGGCCGAGGCGCGGGAGAGAGCCTCCCGCGGACGCTGAGAGCAATTGCACATAACAAAAACAGGGACTCACGTCCCTGTTTTTTACAGCTTATATTTTATATTCCTCCGCAAAGGCACGGTAGCGGGCGGGGAAGTCCGGGTCGCGCTGGGGTGCGGCGTCCAGCGTGGCGTGGAGGTTCAGGTCGTGGTGCGCCGCGTCGATGACGCAGCCGGCGATGTTGGAGCAGTGGTCGGAGGTGCGCTCCAGATCCGTCAGCAGATCGGAGAGGACGAAGCCCGCCTCGATGCTGCACTGTCCCTGCTGCATGCGCAGGATGTGGCGGGTGCGCAGCTGCTCCTTCAGATCGTCGATGACCTCCTCCAGCGGCTCCACCTGCCGCGCCAGCGGCACGCTCTTGTCCCGGAAGGCGTCCAGCGACATGGTCAGGATATGATCCACGGCGGCGGTGAGGACGGACAGCTCGCGGCGTGCTGCCTCGCTGAAGGCAAGCTCCTTCTCCCGCAGCTCCTCCGCCGATTCCAGCACGTTCACCGCGTGGTCGGAGATGCGCTCGAAGTCGCCGATGGCCTTCAGCAGCTCGGCGGCCTCCTCGCTCTCGTCGTCGCCCATCTTCCGGGCGCTGAGCTTCACCAGATAGGTGCCCAGCACGTCCTCGTAGTGGTCGCAGCGGCTCTCGTCCTCCCGGATGGAGGCGGCCAGCTCCGGCGTGTAGTGCTCCAGCGAGCGCAGGGCGTTTTGCAGGGCGATGGTGGCCTGCGCCGCCATGTCGCAGGCCACGGCGCGGCAGCGCTGCAGTGCCAGTGACGGCGTGGCCAGCAGACGCTCGTCCAGCTCCACCGTCTCCTCCGCCTGCGCCTTGTCCGGCACCAGACGGACAGCCAGCTTTTCCAGCAGGCCCCCGCAGGGCAGCAGCATGGCGGTGCAGAGGATGTTGAAGGCCGAGTGCGCCACGGCGATACCGGCCATGCCCGCCGACTCGTTCAGCAGCGCCGGGGCAAAGATGGCCTTGACGATGCAGAACACCGTCAGCAGCACCGCCACGCCGATGACGTTGAACATCAGGTGTACCACGGCGGCGCGTTTGGCGTTTTTGTTGGTGCCCACGCAGGAGATCAGCGCTGTGACGCAGGTGCCGATGTTCTGTCCCATGATGATGGGCACCGCCGCGGCGTAGCTGACCTGCCCGGTGGAGGCCAGCGCCTGCAGAATGCCCACGGAGGCGGAGGAGGACTGGATGATCGCCGTCAGCACCGCGCCCACCAGCACGCCCAGCAGCGGGTTGGTAAAGGCCAGAAACAGCTCGGCGAAGCCCGGCACGTCCTTCAGCCCGGCCACGGCACCGCTCATAGTGTCCATGCCGAACATCAGGGTGGCGAAGCCCAGCAGAATGGCGCCGGTGTCCTTTTTGCGGCTGTCCTTGCAGAACATGTAGAAAATAATGCCGATCAGCGCCAGCACCGGCGTGAAGGAGGTGGGCTTGAGCAGCTGCACCCATGTGCTGCCGCCGTCGATGCCCGCCAGACTCAGGAGCCACGCCGTCACCGTGGTGCCCACGTTGGCGCCCATGATGACGTTGATGGCCTGCCGCAGGTTCATCAGCCCGGAGTTGACGAAGCCCACCACCATGACGGTGGTGGCCGACGAGCTCTGGATGATGGCGGTGATGCCCAGACCCGTCAGGAAGCCCGCGCCCACGCTGCCGGTCATCTTATCCAGCAGCGTCCGCAGCTTGCCGCCGGCGCGGCGCTCCAGGGACTGCCCCATGAAATTCATGCCGAACAGGAACAGGCACAGTCCGCCCAGCATGGTCAACACATGAAAAATGTCCATAGTTCTCTCCTCGATTTTACATTGTTTCGATTGTACATTCTCGTCCATTTATTATGATACAGGGGTAATGTCAAATCCGCAGGAGGAGAATTGTAAAATCGGGGTAAAATAACAGACCTCCCGTCCGATGGACGGGAGGCCTGTCTGTGGGATATTACATATTGCGCGTCAGCGCTGACCCTTGTCGTAGGGGATACCCTCGGCTTTGGGTGCGCGGGACTTCTTGGAGGTGAAGGCCAGCACCACCAGCGAGATGATGTAGGGCATCATGTTGTACACGGGGCTGGGAATGTTCAGGTTCTTCAGGAACTCGAAACCCGCGTACACGTTGGACAGGGCGCGGAACAGGCCGAACAGCAGCGCTGCCAGCGCGATGCGCGTGGGCTTCCACTGACCGAAGATCATGACCGCCAGAGACAGGAAGCCGAAGCCGGCCACGCCGTACTCAAACCGCCACTCGGACACGCCGGCGGTGATGAACACGATGCCGCCCAGACCGCCCAGCATGCCGGAGATCAGCACGCCCGCCCAGCGCATCTTGTACACGTTGATACCCACGGAGTCCGCCGCCTGGGGATGCTCGCCGCAGGCCATGAGGCGCAGACCGAAGCGGGTCTTGTACAGCGCCACATAGGCCGCGATCAGCAGCAGCAGCGTCACCAGCATGAACCAGCTGAACTCGAAGGAACCGATGTTCACCAGGAACGCCTTCTTCGCGCCGGCGTACTGGATGGTGGAGGACACGTCGTCGGGGTTGGCCGCGGTGTTGATGGCCTTGACGATAACGGTGGCGCCCGCGGTGCCCAGCATGTTCAGCGCCGTACCGACGATGGTCTGATCCGCCTTGAAGTTGATGCAGGCCACAGCCAGCAGCGACGAGTACACCGTACCGGCCAGCGCCGCCGCCAGCAGCACCACGATCAGCATGGAGAAGGCGGAGGAGCCGGTGGGCATGTAGCGCATGGCCAGCGCACCGCCCAGAGCGCCCATGATCATCACGCCCTCAAGACCCAGGTTGATGACGCCGGAGTGCTCGGAGAAGCAGCCGCCCAGCGCCACAAGGATCAGCACGGAGGCGAAGGTCAATGTATATTGCAGCAGCAGTACCATTACTGATCGCCTCCTTTCCCGTTGTCGGAGACTTCAGGCGTTTGCGCCCGCTCCTTTTCCTTCAGTGCCGCCTTTTCCTCGCGCTTGGCGATGGCGGTATTCATGGCGTACTTCATGAACAGCACGAAGCCGCACAGGTAGATGATGATGGAGGAGATCAGATCGGAGATCTGCGCGCAGTACATGCTCTTATCCACATACGCGCCGCCGGCGGTGATATGCTGGATGAAGAAGGAGGCCAGGATCGCGCCGATGGGGTTCAGGCCGCCCAGGAAGGCCGCCGCGATGCCATTGAAGCCCATGCCCGGCACGGAGGAGGTGGAACACTGCCACTGCTCGTAGCCGGTGAGGTACAGCATAGCCGCGCCCAGACCGGCCAGCATGCCGGAGATGGCCAGCGTCATGATGATGTTGCGCTTTTCGGCCATGCCGCAGTACTTGGCGGCGTTCTTGTTGTTGCCGGTGGCTCGCAGCTCGTAGCCGATGCGGGTCTTTTCCAGCACCACCCACACCAGAATGGCGATAACGATGGACAGGGGCAGCGCCAGACCCACGTACTGGTTGCCGTTGAACAGGCTGCCCAGACCCAGAGAGGGCAGGATGGCCGAGGCATTCTTGTGGGACAGCACGAAGGTGTAGGGACTGGTGTCCTCCTTCACCTGCGTGAGGAGCATATTGGTCAGGTAGAGGACGATCCAGTTGAGCATGATGCCAGAGATGACCTCGTTAACGTTGCAGTAGGACTTCAGCAGACCGGATATCGCGCCCAGCAGCGCGCCGCCCAGCATGGCCAGCAGCATGCAGGGCAGCCAGCTCCAGCCCCACGCCAGCGCGGCGTACAGGCTCAGCGCCACGCCGATGCAGTACTGACCGGCCGCGCCGATGTTGAACAGGCCGACCTTGTACGCAAACAGGATGGACAGGGAGCACATCAGCAGGGGCGCGGTCTTGACAAGGGTGTTGCCCAGGTACTTGACCTGCGTTTCCGGCTTGCTGTATGTAAGGAAGTTCTTTATAACGTCGGTGATGGCTTCGCCGGCGCCGTCGGGGTTGATGAACAGCAGGACGATATAGCCGATGAGCAGACCCAGGATCACGCACACAAGGGACGCCAGCAGCGACTGCACCCCGTTATTTTTCAGGATGTTCTTTTTCATGCCGTCACCTCGTCTCTCTTGGCGCCCGCCATATACAGACCCAGCTCCTCCTGCGTGGTCTTTTTGGGGTCAAGCTCGCCCACGATCTCACCCTCGTACATGACGAGGATGCGGTCGGGCACGTCCATGACCTCATCCAGCTCCAGCGATACCAGCAGCACCGCCTTGCCCGCGTCGCGCTGCGCCACCAGCTGCTTGTGGATGTACTCGATGGCGCCCACGTCCAGACCGCGGGTGGGCTGCACCGCCACCAGCAGCTCGGGATCCTTGTCGATCTCGCGGGCGACGATGGCCTTCTGCTGGTTGCCGCCGGACATGCTGCGGGCGATGGTGATGGGGCCCTGTCCGCTGCGGACGTCGTACTGCTCGATGAGCTTTTCCGCGTACTTGCGGATGTTATCCCGGCGCAGGAAGCCCGCCTTGTCGGTGAACTCCGGCTCGAAATAGCGCTCCAGCACCAGATTATCCTCCAGGGAGTAATCCAGCACCAGACCGTACTTGTGGCGATCCTCAGGGATATGGGACATGCCCATGATGTTCCGCTTGCGGATGGGCATTTTGGTGATGTCCTGCCCGTTGAGGGTGATCTTGCCGGACACCACCGGCTCAAGACCGGTCAGGCCGTAGACAAACTCCGTCTGGCCGTTGCCGTCGATACCGGCGATGCAGACGATCTCGCCCCGGCGCACCTGCAGGCTCACGTCCTTGACGGCGTTGTTCTTGTGCATCTTGCTGGCCACGGTCATGTGGGACACGTCCAGCACCACCTCGCCGGGCTGGGCGGGCTTCTTCTCCACATGGAAGCTGACGTCGCGCCCCACCATCATGGAGGAAAGCTGCTCCATGGTGGTGTTCTTCGTCTCCACGGTGCCGATGTACTTGCCCTTGCGCAGGACGGTGCAGCGGTCGGCCACGGCCATGATCTCGTTGAGCTTGTGGGAGATGAACAGGATGCTCTTGCCCTCGGCGGCCAGATTCTTCATGATCTGCATCAGCTCGTCGATCTCCTGGGGCGTCAGCACGGCGGTGGGCTCGTCGAAGATGAGGATCTCGTTGTCGCGGTAGAGCATCTTCAGGATCTCGGTGCGCTGCTGCATACCCACGGTGATGTCCTCGATCAGCGCGTCCGGGTCGATCTTCAGGCCGTATTTCTCGCTGAGCGCGATGACCTTCTCCCGGGCGTCCTTCTTTTGCAGGAAGCCGCATTTTGTGGGCTCCACGCCCATGATGATGTTGTCCAGCACGGTGAAGCATTCCACCAGCTTGAAGTGCTGGTGCACCATGCCGATGCCCAGCGCGTTGGCGTCGTTGGGATCCTTGATGGATACCTCCACGCCGTCCTTCTTGATGATGCCCTCCTCGGCCTGATACAGACCGAACAGCACACTCATCAGCGTGGATTTGCCCGCGCCGTTCTCACCCAGCAGGGCGTGGATCTCACCCTTCTTCAGCTGAAGCGTGATGTCGTCGTTGGCGATGATACCGGGAAACCGCTTTGTGATGTGCAGCATTTCGATTGCAAACGGTGTGTCCAAGTTTTCGCCCTCCCTTCCGTTTTATGGCCCGCCGCTTTTCGCATCCGCGGGGACGGAAACCACAGTATAGATGATAGTAGTATACTATACTTTGTCCCATAAAGCAAAGACAAATTAGTGAAATCTGCCTGTTCCGCCGCTGAATTTCATTCCCGGCATCGGAATAGGCAAAAAAAGAAAGACCGCCGAAGCGGTCTTTCTTTATGACAGGTTAAGTACAGACTTACTTGATCTGACCCTGATCGTCAATGGTGATCACGGTGGCGAAGTCCTTGGCGGCCTTCTCGGTGTCATTGCTGACAGTCAGGGTGCCGTCGAACATGGCCTTTACCAGAGTCTTGTAGTCGTCCTGGGTGAACGCACCGTCAGCCCACTGGGTGGACTCCATGGGGATCTGGACGTAGTTCAGAGCGGGATCGTCAGCGGAGACCAGACCCAGCGTATCGATCTTGGCGGAGTACTTCTCCCAGTTGCCGTTGACGATGACATCGGTCAGGGTGTCATAGGTGGTGGGATACAGACCCTTCATGGCGGAGGTGACGGTCAGAGCCTTGTAGCCGTCGATGGTAGCCTGATCAGCGCCCTCGCCGGCGGCGTAGTTGGCGATGACACCGGCCTGGTCAACGTCAACACCGATGACCTTGGCGCCCTCGACCTTCTTGGCAGCGTCCACAGCGGAGGTGTAGATACCGCCGCCGCAGGCGAACACGACCTGCGTGCCGCCGGCATACCAGGTATCCATAGCAGCGGTGATGTCGGCATCGCCGAAGAACTGACCGCCATACACATAGTTGACCTTCACATCGGTCAGCTTCAGCTCGGCAGCGGCAGCGTCAACACCCTGCACGAAGCCGTAGCCATAGCGGACAACAGCGGGGACAGCCATGCCGCCCAGGAAGCCCAGGTTCTTGTAGCCCAGCTTCACAGCAGCGTAGCCGGCCATGTAGCCGCACAGCTCTTCCTGATATACAGCGCAGTACAGGTTGGCGGGAACCACGAAGCCCTCGCCCAGGTCACCGGCGGACACGTCCAGCGCGATGAACTTGACATCGGTGAAGTTGGGAGCGGTCTGCGTAATGGCCTCGCCGAAGGCATAGCCGGGCATCACGATGACGTTATAGCCCTCATCAATGGCGCTCTCGATCATAGCTACACGGTCGGCGGTGTTGTCGCCGGCGGGCTTGAAGTAGGAGAACTCGATCTTGTTGGCATCGGCAAACGCCTTGCAGGCCTCATAGGTGGTCTGGTTGAAGGACTGGTCGGTGATATCACCGTAGTCGGTGATCATGGCGACCTTATAGGTCGTCTCGTTGGTGTCGCCCTGGTTGTCGTCGGTCTGGTTGTCGTCCTTCTTGTCGCCGCAGGCGACCAGGGACAGCGCCATAACCAGAGCCAGGATCATAGCAAGAAACTTTTTCATAGTTATTCTACCTTCCTCATTTTTTTATTTTCACGCCTTGCGGCGGGAAAACCGGTATCTCGGCACGGGGAAGCTCCTCTCCCTGTGCCCTGTGCATTATAGCAGGATTTTTCGCCTTTGGCAAGGGAAAAGCGCATTTTGCGGGCGAATTGTAAACAAATGTAATCAAAAATTTACACTTTGTTTCTACAAAACGCACAAATGTACCGCTCGCGGCGACAGCACAGCGGTCGTCCGCTGTGCTGCCGTGCAGGTGTTTATTTTTTCGCGGCCATCTTGACCGCCGCCTCCAGCGCGATCTTCATCATGTTGGTGAAGGTGGTCTGGCGCTCCTCGGGGGTCAGCTCCTCGCCGGTGATGAGGTTGTCGGAGATAGAGCAGATGGCCAGCGCCCGCTTGCCGGTATAGGCGGCGGTGCAGTACAGGCCGGCGGCCTCCATCTCCACGGCCATGACGCCCATCTTGGCGAAGCGCATGTTGCGGCCGGCGGCGTCATAGAACGTGTCGGAGGAGTACAGATTGCCCACGGGCATCTTGACGCCCAGCTCCCTGGCGCTCTCCACGGCGGCCATCAGCAGGTCGAAGTCGCAGATGGGGGCGAAGGTGCCGCCCAGCTCGTACTGGCTGGCAAAGTCGGAATTGGTGCAGGCGCCCTGACCGGCCACCACGCTGCCCAGCTCCATGTCGGCGCGCATGGCGCCGGCGGTGCCCACGCGGATGATGTTGTCCACGTCGTAGTGGGTATACAGCTCGTAGGAATAGATGCCGATGGACGGAATGCCCATGCCGCTGGCCATGACGGACACCGGTACGCCCTTGTAGGTGCCGGTATAGCCCTGCACGCCGCGGACGTTGTTCACCAGCTTCGGCTCGGTGAGGAATGTCTCGGCAATGAATTTTGCCCGCAGGGGGTCGCCGGGCATGAGGATGGTCTTGGCGATCTCGCCTACCTGGGCGTTGTTATGGGGAGTAGACATGGTCAAATTCTCCTTATAATAATATTTGTTATTGTTATTGTCCGATATTGCTCTGTGCTCCCACGCTTTTCCGTGTCTGTCATTCCGAGCCAGTGCTCACACTGGCGTGGGAATCCGTGTCCGCACGGGAAAGGGAAACGGATTGCCGCAACCAGTCTGCGGACTGGTTTCGCAATGACAGCGCGGGAGCGTTTCGATGGTTCCTGATTTCTATATTATTGCTCCATGGCCTTGACGGCCTTGACGATGCGGCTGGTGCCCAGACGGTCGGCGCCCAGCGCGATGAAATCCTTGGCGTCGTTGAGATCGGCGATGCCGCCGGCGGCCTTGATCTTCACATGGGGGGCGACATGCTTTTTGAACAGAGCCACATCCTCGCGGGTGGCTCCGCCGCCGCCGAAGCCGGTAGAGGTCTTGATATAGTCCGCGCCGGACTCGCTGACCACGCGGCACAGCTCGATCTTCTCGGCGTCCGTCAGCAGGCACGTTTCAATGATGACCTTCAGCAGCTTGCCGCGGCAATGACCCTTGACATCCCGGATCTCGCTGAGCACCTTGTCATACAGACCGTCCTTCACCCAGCCGATGTTGATGACCATGTCGATCTCGGACGCGCCGTTGGCCACGGCGTCGGACGCCTCGAAGCATTTGGCGGCGGTGGTGTCGTAGCCGTTGGGGAAGCCGATGACGGTGCAGACGGCGATCTTGCCGGCCACATATTCCGCCGCCTGCTTCACATAGCTGGCGGGGATGCAGACGCTGGCGCAGCCATATTTGATGCCGTCATCGCAGATGGCCTTGATCTCCTTCCAGGTGGCGCCCTGCGCCAGCAGCGTGTGATCCACGCGGGAGAGGATATCCTGCAATTCCTTGTCCATAGTAAACACTCCTTTTCGGAATTTTGCCTGTCGGTCGTTCCATTGTACCACACAGCGGGGAAAAAGGCAAGGCAGGCGTATTTGGGCGTGAAAAAAGGCGGCTCACAGAGCCGCCTTTTTTGCAGTAAAAGGAGAGAGAAATACAATGGGTGGGTATCCTTTCGGATGAGCCTATCATACAGGGTGCTTCCGGGAAAGTCAACCGGTTTTGCGGAAGATTAACAAATCATTCACAAACTCGCCCGCACGTTCATAGATCGTTTACAGATGCGCCGGGAAAACCGGTTGACATTATAAAATGACGGTGATATCATTTAGCACACTAATATTTTGCATGCTAATAATTCTAAAACAGTAAGGAGGGTCGCCATGAAGTTCTGCTTTGAGGAGCGGCCGGAGCACTTCGGGGCGCTGTTCGGCTACTGCGACCATCAGGTGCATAAGCTGATGGGAAAGCTGCTGAAGCGCTACGACGTGTCGCCCATGCAGTGCCGGACGCTGATGTATCTGCACGGCACAGACGGGCAGGTGAACCAGAAAACGCTGGAGCGCCATCTGATGGTCAAGCCCAGCACGGTCAACGGCATTGTGGACCGTCTGGAGGAAAAGGGCATGGTGCGGCGCAGCGTCAGCGAGTGGGACGGCCGGTGCCGCCTGCTGTCGCTGACAGAGGAGGGACGGCGGTTCCACGATGATTTTCAGGACGTGCTGCGGCAGGTGAACGACCGGCTGGAGCGGGGCTTCAGCCAGGAGGAAAAAGCGGTGTTTACCGACTTTCTCCTGCGGGCGGCGCGGAATCTGGCGGATGAGGAGGAAACGGAATGTTGAAAAAGCTGGCGCCCTATACAAAGGGCTACCGCCTGCTGATGCTGCTGGCCATCGCCTGCTCCGCGGGCGAGGCGGTGCTGGAGCTGCTGCTGCCCCAGGTGATGAGCGACATCGTGGATGTGGGCATTGCCACCGGGGACAGGGCGTATATCCTGGCGGCGGGCGTGAAAATGATATTGATGGCGCTGCTGGCGCTGGCGTGCGGCGTAGGCGCGGCGGCGCTGGCGGCCAGAGCGTCCATGGGCTTCGGTGCGGCGCTGCGCCGGGCGGAGTATGAGCAGGTGCAGCGGTTCTCCTTCGCCAACATTGAGCGGTTTTCCACCGCCAGTCTGGTGACGCGCCTGACAAACGACGTGGCCTCCGTGCAGATGACCACCTTCATGGGCATGCGCATGCTGGTGCGCGCCCCCACCATGCTGGTAACGGCGCTGGTCATGGCGCTGATCATCAGCGCCCGGCTCAGCCAGGTGTTTCTGGTGGTGATCCCCCTGCTGGTGATCGCAGTGGTCATCGTCATCAAGCGGGTGGGGCCGTTCTTCACCTCTTTACAGGGCGCCACAGACGACGTGAACCTGGTGGTGCAGGAGGATCTGAACGCCATCCGCGTGGTGAAATCCTTCGTCCGCGAGGAGCAGGAAAAGGCCAAGTTCGCCCAGCGCAGCGACAGGCTGCGCAGCATGGCGGAGCGCGCCTTTGGCTTCGTGGTGCTGTTCATGCCGGTGATGATGATCCTCATGGGCGGCACCATCACGGCGGTGCTGTGGATCGGCGGCCACTATGTGTGGGAGGGCACGCTGCTCTCCGGCGACCTGATCGCCTTCTTCACCTACGTCAGCGAGATACTGATGTCGCTGATGATGGTATCCGTGGTGCTGATGATGCTGACCCGCGCCATCGCCTGCGGCAAGCGCATCGTGGAGGTGCTGGAGGAGGATCCGCGCATCACCGATAAGGACGCCGACCCCGCCCTGACGGTGGAGGACGGCAGCATCCACTTTGACCATGTGTACTTCAAGTACCACGACACGGCGGAGAGCTGGAATCTGGAAGACGTGAGCTTCTCCGTGCCCAGCGGCGCTACGGTGGGCATCCTGGGCGGCACCGGCAGCGCCAAGACCACGCTGGTCAGCATGATCCCCCGGCTGTACGACGTGAACGACGGCGCGGTGTTCGTGGGCGGTCACAATGTGAAGAATTACACCATGGAGGCGCTGCGCGACGGCTGCGCCATGGTGCTGCAGAAGAACACCCTGTTCTCCGGCACCATCCGGGAGAATCTGCGCTGGGGCGACGAGCACGCCACCGATCAGGAGATCGAGGACGCCTGCCGTCTGGCCTGCGCCGACGAGTTCATCGAGAAGATGCCCGACGGCTACGACACCTATATCGAGCAGGGCGGCACCAACGTCTCCGGCGGCCAGAAGCAGCGCCTGTGCATCGCCCGCGCGGTGCTGCGCAAGCCGAAGATCCTGATCCTGGACGACTCCACCAGCGCGGTGGATACCGCCACGGATGCGAAGATCCGGGGCGCGCTGAAAACGGCGCTGCCCGGCTGCACCAAGCTCATCATCGCCCAGCGGGTCACGTCCGTCATGGATGCCGACCTGATACTGGTCATGGACGACGGACGCATCTCCGCCATGGGCACCCATGACGAGCTGATGAAAACAAGCGACATTTACCGGGAGGTCTATCGCTCCCAGCAGGAAGGGGTGAGCATCGATGGCTGAAGCAAAGCGCGGCGGGCGCGGCCACGGCCCGCAGGGACACGGCTTCCAGCGTCCCAAGGACTTCCGGGGCACGGTGAAGAAACTGCTGGCCTATATCGGGCGCTATAAGGTGGCGCTGGTGCTGGTGTTTATATGCCTTGTCATCAGCTCCGTGGGCTCGGTGATGAGCAGCTACCTGCTCAAGCCCATTATCAACGACTATATCCTGCCCGGTGATTTCACCGGCCTTCTGAAAATGCTGGCGCTGCTGCTGGGTCTGTTCCTGCTGTCGGGTCTGTGCTCCTACGCCTACGCACGCATCATGGTACACATCTCCCAGCAGACGGTGGCGCAGCTGCGGCAGGATCTGTTCGACAAGCTGCAGTCCCTGCCCCTGCGGTACTTCGACACCCACCAGTCCGGCGACCTGATGAGCCGCTTCACCAACGATATGGACACCGTGTCGGAGATGATCAACTCCAGCTTCGCCAGCGTGGTATCCTGCGCCTTGACGTTTATCGGCATTGTTGCTATGATGCTGTATATGAACTGGCTGCTGACGCTGATCACCTTCGCGTTTCTGGTGCTGATGCTGCTGGTGGTCAAGGGTGTGGGCGGCCGCAGCCGCGTGAGCTTTCAGGCGCAGCAGCAGGCGCTGGGCGCCATGAACGGCTATATTGAGGAGATGGTGGAGGGGCAGAAGGTCATCAAGGTCTTCAACCACGAGGGCAAGGCCATCGAGCAGTTCGCCGGGCTGAACACCGCGTACCAGACGGCGGCCACCGCCGCCCAGACCTACTCCGGCGCCATGATGCCGGCCATGGCCAACCTGTCCCGTATCGACTACGCCGTTACCTGCTGCGTGGGCGGCCTGCTGGCCATCGGCGGCATGTTCGACGTTGGCTCGCTGGGCGCGTACCTGCTGTACGTCAAGCAGGTGAGCCAGCCCATCTCCCAGATCAGCCAGCAGGTGAACGTGCTGCTGGCGGCCATCGCCGGCGCGGAGCGCATCTTCGCCGTCATGGAGGCCGAGCCGGAGACGGACGAGGGCAAGACCGTCATCGTCCGGGTGGAGAAGAACGGCGACACTCTGACGGAGACGGATCGGCGCACCGGCTTTTGGGCGTGGAAAAAGCCCGACGGCACGCTGGTGGAGCTGCGGGGCGACGTGCGGTTCGACCATGTGACCTTCTCCTACGACGGGGAAAAGACGGTGCTCAACGATGTCTCCCTGTTCGCCAAGCCGGGGCAGAAGATTGCCTTCGTTGGCTCTACCGGCGCGGGCAAGACCACCATCACCAACCTGATCAACCGGTTCTACGACGTGCAGGAGGGCACCATCACCTACGACGGCATCAACGTGAAGGACATCCAGAAGGCGTCCCTGCGCCGCTCGCTGGGCATGGTGCTGCAGGATACCCACCTGTTCACCGGCACCATTGCAGACAATATCCGCTATGGCCGTCCGGACGCCACCGACGAGGACATCCGCGCGGCGGCGAGGCTGGCCAACGCCGACAGCTTCATCCGCCACCTGCCCCAGGGGTATGACACGGTCATCACCGGGGACGGCGGCAGCCTCAGC
>OCHI01001771.1_pt1 | contig 14342 bp, 10 predicted proteins | sample 1538691 | NCBI WGS metagenome assembly OCHI01 (sample SAMN04571718, study PRJEB22368) | human gut metagenome | biome: human gut; material: stool | host: Homo sapiens | place: Luxembourg | collected 2012-09-21 | reverse complement strand
TCCATCTTGCTCCGCCGGAGGTTTTCGGGTTTGGTGTGATCACACCTACGTCTTTCTTTACCAGATCGTCCCAGTCTTTGATATTCTTCGGATTTCCTTTTCTCACAAGAAATACAATCGTCGAAGTATAGGGAGCGCTGTCCTCCGGAAATTCGTCCACCCATCCGTCATCGATGAGTCCTGCATCCTGGATCGCATCTACATCATACTCCAGTGCCAGTGTTACCACATCTGCTTCCAGTCCGTTGGCAACCTCAAGTGCCTGCTTGCCGGAACCACCATGGGACTGTGTGGCCTCCACATCCTGGCCTGTTTTTTCCTTCCAGTGTTCCTGGAAGCTCTTGTTGTACTGTTCGTAAAGCTCTCTGGTCGGATCATAAGATACATTGGTGATGCTGACACTGTCCGCCGCATAAGTGGTTACGCCTGTAAGGCTTCCAATTGTTGCTATTGCTGCAAGAGCTGCTACTGCTGATTTCCATCTTCTTTTCATAATACTTACCTCCTGTGTTTTGTTGTTGGGGCTATTATAAACATGAGTAAGTCCATATGAAAACTCTTAGATTGGAAACCGTTTTCAGGATTTTTCGGAAATATGGCTGTTTATGCGGATTTCACAGATTTTTGTGTTTGATCCCACCTGATATTATGTTGTTTTTGTTGATTTTGCCTCGTATTTTATTGTTCCCAGAGTATATGTGAAAACGTCATCAGTCTTGTAATTTCCGTATTTTTCGGGAATTTTGCCAAAGTATATCTTGTTTTTGCGGGATGTTTTCCTTCCTCTGTGAAATTTTGATCGGTGTCAGGCGGATATTTGCAATTGAAGCAGTGAACTTCCCTGATTCTGTTAAAACAAATCTCTTTGTACTTGTCCGAATGTGGAGTATTCTTATAGATTTTCAAAGACATTTCCTTTATAATCGAATTATAAATATCATACGTTTAAGGAGGAGTATGTATATGAAAAAGAAAACTCTTGCATTTTTATTATCCGCATGTCTGCTGACACAATCTGCAGGGTTCGTCTCTGCTGCTGATTTTTCTGCAGTTCCGGAAGAAGCTGCGAATGCGGAAGAAATTTTTTCTCCGGAGGCTAACCCTACGGATTCGGATCCTTCAGATAATCTGTCAGCCACCGGCGGTGATGATTTTTCTGACGAACATCCCGATCATATGACAACTACAGATTCCGGAGCAGCTTCCGAAGAATCCAAGATCTCGTCGGACCTGGACGCAGATACAAATCCTGATTCCACAACAAACACAGAATCAGCTCCTTCCGTTTCCAACTCAGTGACAAATCCGGAAACGGACCAGGACGTAGAACTGCTTCCAGAGGAAACCATGCCGGAAGATGTTGAACTGGAACCAGAAGCTTCCTCAACCGAAAACGATTCCGAACTTTCTCAGGAGCTTCTTTTTGATGACGGCGAATCCGACACCTTTAACGATGGAAATGATTCTTCCTCCGCTGCATTCGCCTCATCCAAAATACCGGATCACGATATCTGGCTTGCCGATACAGTTAAGACCGGTCTTATTGTGGATGGAAAAAATATCCAGACGAAGTCTCTGTATAACCTTATCACCCAGCCTTCCGTAAAACCGGTTTATCAGGAGCTTGGCGAACGTATCCTGTCCAATAAGCCTATGCTTGTGCTTTCTTCCATCTGGAAGGGCGTTATCAAGCAGGAATTTTATGATGACCAGAAGCTGATCTATGAAGCTTTGCTTGCGGATTATCTGCAGTTTGTAGATTCCACGGATTCCAAGGGTTTTGATTCCTCACAGATTGAACGTGCCAACTCCTATCTGATAAAAATATTTAACGACCTGTCCACATATTACACCCAGAACGGAGTCTATAACTGGAAACCGGAAGATTTCATGAAACTCAATGCAGAAGAAGCCAACAAACTGCTTCAGTCTGTGGATTCCATGAAAACCGCAGTCTCCCTGGTAGGGGATACCTGCTCCACCACCAAAGAACTGATAGAACTCTGCACAAAAGTAAATGCCTTCAAAAACGCGGCAGACGAACGTATCCTTCTTATCCAGAAAGCACGAAATGCCGGCTCTTCCAACACCGCTTTTGTCGAGGCATGCGATGCGATCCTTGCCCAGCTTGGTTCTCAGTCCATCGATGTCAGTTACCTGCGAAGCCAGAGTGCATCTGCAGCTATGAAAAAGTGTACAGAAACTATGATCAGTGAATTAAGCAAACAGAATCCTGCACTGAAAGCCTTAAGTTATGGTTCCAGTGCCATGAATATTTTGTTCAACACATCCAGTATCAACTCGGATAACCTGAAGCTGTCCCTGCTTTATACCATGGACTGTTATTTTAATACTGCCCTGACCAGTTCTTCCTCTACCTATACACGATATAAAAACACGGACAACGCCAATACTTTTGTAAAATGCTTCCAGGGATATACCACATTCCAGATATACGCAGATAATGTCGCAAAATCCTACATCTCCGGCGTTACTTCCGGTGGTGCCCTGAACCGGACTTTTGCTGATATCTTTTACCGTGAGGGCGTTAAAAATGCGGAAAGCTGGAAAAATCTCTGCGATGGCCAGATCAATACCCGCAGAGGTATCCTGGATGTACTGGCAAAATTTTATCAGCTCTACAATCGTTTTTACCTGAAAGATGAATACACCAACGCTCTGAAAGACCAGACCACCGCTACACCGACTCCGACTCCAAGACCGTTGGTTCCGGTGGATTATGAGGTTACGGTGCCGGAGAGTCCAAAACCAATGGTAGAAACCCATTCTTTTTCTGATGGTACGGGCTGGTCTTATTTTGAAGATGGAACATTGGTCCTTTTCGGAAACGAAATTTTCCACGCAAACATTGACTGCATTGCTGATGTAAAAAAACTAATCATATGCGAAGGGCCCACATCTATAGAGCCATATGCGACCTATGACTCTTTTAGATATTGGACGAACTTAAAAAGTGTATGGCTTCCAGAAAGCCTGACATCTATCAGTAACTTTATTTTTAGTGATTGTAGTAATCTGGAAGAAGTTCATTTTTCATCCAACAACATAAATTTGGCACGTTTAGTATTTAAGAACTGTGTCTCCCTTAAAAACATTACTTTTCCAGAAAATCTCGCAAATGTCTCTTTCGCTGAGGGATGTTTCAAATGGTGCAGCAGCCTGGATAATATTGTATTGCCAGACAGTTTAACCACAATACCATCCAGTTGTTTTTATGGATGTACTAATCTCCAGAATATTGTATTACCTGATACTATAAAAAATATTGGAAGTTATGCTTTTACTGATTGTACAAATTTACAACAGATTAACATTCCTGATTCTGTAACTAACATTGCTGAGCATGCTTTTGAAAACTGCAGCAGTTTGAAATCTATAGTACTCCCCATTGGATTATCCGGTGGTAAACTTAATTGCAGTGCTCATTATACCGGTAGCCACTATCTTTCTAATGATTCATTTATAAATTATCAGGGAATCAGCGATTATACTTTTTATAACTGTTCTGGTTTAAAAGAGGTAACTTTCAAAAATGGAAATACAACACAACTTATCGGTGCTTACGCTTTTGCAGGCTGTTCTCAGCTGCAAAAAATCAATATAAGCGATAATATAAAATTTATTGACCATCACGCATTTGAAAACTGTTCCAGCCTGCCTCAGATAAACCTGCAACATGTTCAGGGCCTCTGTCATGATGTTTTCAAAAATTGTTCCAGTTTAAAAAATGTATCTTTCCCAAAAGATACTATCAGGCTTTCTTCAAATGTTTTTCAGAATTGTCGCAGCCTTGAAAATATCGAACTTTCAGGTACACTCTACGACAGTTCATTCAGTGGATGCACAAATTTAAAAAAAGCAATTATTCACACCGCATTATTCATTGATAACAATGCATTTTATAACTGTAAAAATTTAACAGAAATAATTCTGCCCCAAAAATTCACAGTATACTACAGCACACCCCGCATAGGAAAAAAAGCTTTCTACAATTGTGTTAAACTAAAAAATATCACATTCCCTGATGATCTGGAATTTATCGACACTCAATGTTTTTACAACTGCCGAAGTTTACAGAGTATCACCTTTCCTAAAGATACTTACACACTTGAAAACGAATGTTTTGCAAATTGTAATAATTTAAAATCTATTACATTCTTGCGCCCACGTTTCACTTGTGATCCGAATGCATTTAAAGATTGTTCCAATTTAAAAATCATCTATGGTCATTCTGATACAGATGCTGTAACTACCGCCAAGCAACTTGGATTAACCTTTATTGCTCTGGATGCCCCTTCTGTTATTCCATCTGGATTAACTCTGACTCCGGGCAACAAATATTTTAAAGCCTCTTGGAAAAAAGCCTCTTCTGTCAATGGCTACCAGATACAATACAGTAAAAATAAAAACTTCTCACAGAGTACAGCAAAACTTACAGGTAGCGGCAATACAACTACTCTGACTGTCAAAAATCTGATATCTGATCAGACATATTATGTTCGCATCCGCGCATACAAAAAAGTTAATCAGAAAAACTATTATGGCAAATGGTCCACCCCAAAAGCCGTAACCGTTCTGCCAATCAACGTACCAACTGTATCCGCACCGGCCCTGAAATCCGGCAAACAGTATTTCCGTGCTTCCTGGAAAAAAACTTCCGGCACCAGTGGCTATCAGATACAGTACAGTTTATACAAAAACTTCAAAAAGCCGGTAACCAAAACACTCACCGGCAACACCAAGACCAGCATTACTGTATCCAGATTGAAACGCCAAAAACGATATTACGTTCGAGTCCATGCATACAGAAATGCCAATTTCAAAAAATATTACGGCAAATGGTCAAAGACAAAATCCATTGTTGTAAAATAATTTCTTTGTCTCTATACACGCCCCGGAAGAACCTTCCGGGGCGTGTATCCTTATCTGCTATTATTTTGTAAATCCAACTCCTCCAGAAGTTTTTTACGATAGTCTTCATCCTCCATAGCACGCTTCAGGTCATCCATGCGACCTTTATCCATCAGATATTTTGTCAACTGAAATCCACGTTCCATACCACGTTCTATTCCACGTTCCATTCCACGTTCCATTCCACGTTCCATTCCCTCATCTAATAACATCTGACCAATTCTCGTCATCGCAACGACCTCCTTTATTTCGTCCAAATCTGCATTATCCAGAAATTTATCTGCCAATGTATATAACATTGCTGTTGTTTTCTCTGCGGTTAGATCTGTATTTCTTTTTGCCAGAATGATTGCTTCTCTGATCTTATCCTTCATCTGCATAGAGCCTGACATTAATGGTGTTAATGACAAGATTGCATAATCTTCTTTGGTCAGTTCTTCTCCATGCAGCTGCTTTTCTTTCATTCTGACAAAAACCTCATCTGCATTTTTCTCTTTAAGATAAACTGGCTGAATACGATAAGTAAACAAGCCCATATTCAATTCAGCCTTTACTGACCGGATTCCTCCGGAATAAATCACGTATGTAATAACATTCTTTCCAGTCTTATGTGAATATACCGCATCATAGGCAAGAAATCTTCGTAAATCCTCTTCCCCCTTGTCTGTTGTCTGAAATTCTATATGAATATAAAATCCCTGTTTTGTGAGAAAGGTAAAATCCATATACATTGAATGAATAGTAAGCTCTACCAGCTCAGTCGGACCAACCTCCACAAAATCATAATCAATTCCAAGACTTTTCAGAATCGTATCACGAAAATAGTCAACACCCATTTTCATAACAGCATCTTCATGTTTTGCATTTGCCATAGGGCACCTCTTTTTTAGTTCAATATCGTTATCTGATGTGCCTTGAAAATGCTTTTGTAAATTTCTACACTGACGTTTTATCTTCTGTAAATCTTAATACTCTCCGTACGACCTCCTTGTTACATTTATTTTATCAGACCCAGACTGAAAAATCACTCTTGTTCTGACGACAAATTCTTCCAGCACTGTCCTCTGTTTGACAAAAATCTTTCTGCATTCATTCTTCCGAAACAGTTATCCACACTCACCCTGAAAAATCGCTCTTTTGGGCGGATGGTTTTCCACATATTCCACAGAAGTTATCCTCGATAGTCTGTGCGATCCGATTTCGCCGCCTTCATCTCACAGATAAATATAATCATTCATCACCGGCTGCAGGCCGTGGTCTTTCAGGGCGTTGAAAACTTCGTCCACAGACCTTCCGTCGGAAATCTCAAACTGATCATCCCCTTTATCCTCAATATCATCCACATGACTTCCGATTCCGGTGCTGACACCTGCAGAGATCTTGGTTGCTGCGATATTCACCAGATTGTCACGGACACGCTCACACTCTCTGGTGGATACAGTAATACTTGCAAACGGCATAAATAGACGATATGCACAAACTACCTGCAAAAGCTGCGGTTCGTGTACATCCTTTGGATTGATCCGGTCATTGTTGATGATCGGGCGCAGTCTTGGGCAGGAAAAAGCGATCTCTGCGTGAGGATATTGTCTCTGCAGAAGATATGCGTGGTATCCTGTCGCAAAAGCATCCTTGCGGAAATCATCCAGTCCCAGAAGAGCCGCAAAACCAACCCCTCGCATGCCACCCTTCAGTGCACGCTCCTGGGTATTCAGTCTGTATGGGAAAATCCTCTTATGTCCTGCCAGATGCAGAGTTTCATACTTGTCAGAATTATAAGTCTCCTGGAAAACCGTCACATAATCTGCGCCACATTTATGAAGATATGCATATTCATCGGAATTCATCGGATAAACCTCAAGGCCGATCACCTTGAAATATTTTCGCGCGATCTCACAGGCTTTTCCGATGTACTCCACATTGGATTTGGTTTTGCTCTCGCCGGTAAGGATCAGGATCTCCTGCAGACCAGTCTCGGCGATCGCTGCCATTTCCTTCTCGATCTCTTCTTCGTTCAGCTGTGCACGGCGGATCTTATTGTGGCAGTTAAATCCACAGTAAATGCAGTAATTCTCACAGTAGTTTGCAATGTAGATCGGTGTGAACATACAGATGCTGTTTCCAAAATGTTTCCTTGTTTCGATCCGTGCAGCCTGTGCGATTTCTTCCAAAAGAGGCAGCGCTGCCGGTGAAAGCAGTGCTTTAAAATCCTCCGGTGTACGGTTGTCATGAGCAAGCGCTCTCCGTACATCCGCTTCTGTGTACTTATCATAATCATATGCGTTCATTGCGGAAATAACCTGATCCATTACATCAGATTCTTCCAGCTGTTCCATATCCGGAAGGTACTTCATGTGATCGATACGGTTCTTTTTCATATCTTCCAGAATTTCTTCATTTACGATACTTTCATTAAAATGGCCGTCCTGCTGACTGGCCTGTACTGTCTCTGCCATTACTCTTATGTCGCTCCTCTCATATATTGCAGCAATACTCTGGTCCTCACTGCTGCATATCTGTAAACTCAATTTCGATTGAAACCAGACAATACCTGTGTTTCACTACACAGGCCGTGCCTGTCCCCCGCTTAGTGTTCTGCGTTCAATCATTCATTTATCAATTTTACTCATGAAGAAATCCGGTCAGCGGTGAGGATGCACTTGCACCTCTCTCCAGAGTTCTTCCCATACCGGAAAGATATGCACTTCTTCCTGCCTCAATAGCTTTCTTAAAGGCTTCCGCCATAACACGGACGTCTCCTGCAGTTGCAATGGCTGTATTTGCCATAACTGCTGCAGCACCCATTTCCATAGCCTCACATGCCTGTGACGGGCGGCCGATTCCTGCGTCCACGATGATCGGAAGGTCGATCTCGTCGATAAGGATCTGAATGAATTCTTTTGTACAGATTCCCTTGTTGGAACCGATTGGAGAGCCAAGTGGCATTACACAGGCAGCTCCTGCATTCACCAGATCTCTGGCTGCATTCAGATCCGGATACATGTATGGCATAACTACAAAGCCCTCTTTTGCAAGGATCTCTGTTGCCTTGATGGTCTCATAGTTATCCGGAAGAAGATATTTGGAATCATGGATAACTTCGATCTTTACAAAATCTCCACAGCCAAGCTCGCGGGAAAGTCTTGCAATACGGACTGCCTCTTCTGCATTTCTGGCGCCGGACGTATTCGGAAGAAGCGTAACATCCTTCGGAATATAGTCCAGAATGTTCGCAAGTCCACCCTCATTTGCACGACGCAGGGCAAGTGTTACGATCTGAGTTCCTGCTTTTTCAATACATGCTTTTACAAGCTCCAGAGAAAATTTTCCGGAACCAAGGATAAAACGGGAAGTAAACTCATGGCCTCCCAGGATCAGTTTGTCTTCATTTGTGTTTGCTGTTGTCATTTTTTATGTCCACCTTTCTTTATGTCTGTTTGCAGAAAATATTTCCACCGATTTATAACCAGCGCCTTCTTCTGCCAGATCATTCTTCATCTGCATTTTTTCAGTAACTTATCTGTCAGTTACTGCCGTGGTATATATACCTAATTTTATCTCTATAGCGACATCAGCAGCTTCCGCCACCCATAAACTGCAGAATCTCCACAACATCGCCATCTTTCAGTACTGTTGTATCGTAAGTGTCTCTCTTAATGATCTCTTCATTCAGCTCTACTACAACCTGCACCGGAACATAGTTACATGCTTCCAGATATTCTGTTACTGTCACCGGCTTTTCCAATGTTCTGCTTTCACCATTTACTGTGATCATGATCTCTCCTTTCCGGAAACTTCAAAAGCTATTCATCAATAAAAAAGAGTTCACAAAGAAATACACCCGCGGTGGTGCACCCCTTCATGAACTCAGTTCACTCTCAAATTTCCCAATATTCAATTGTCGATACCGGGGTTAAAAGCATTCGCTCTTGATCCCTTCCCTGTAAATCCTGATCTTACGTATTCAATCGGATAAAAACATCCACATCCAATAAAAAAGGAGATACACCAAAGTATCTCCCGTAAATTCATCTTATACGTTCCTACGTTGGCATTATCCAAATCAGGTGTAAGGGTCGAAGTTGAAGACTTCCTCTCAGCCTGCCATCACAAGCTCCCCTGTTATTTACATGGTTTAGTATAAGGCGAATTATGATCAATGTCAAGAGTATTAAATTTTCTCACAATAGTTCCAATTTGTTCTAAAATATAGTACACTATAATTACTGCCAACCCTCCAGCAGAAAGGAGGTGAAGTCCAGTGTGCGAATTAATCATCACATTTTTTGTTTCTGTTACGGCGGATATAGTTAGCTACTATATCCGCAAATGGCTGGACAGAAATGACAGGCAGTAACAGCCTGAAAGGCTTAAGCCCCCTTACATAACGGCATAGAAAACCCCGGAAGTGTGCGAGACTTCCGGGGTTTTCGTTTTTGCCAATGTTTGAATTTCATCACATTTCTTAGCTACTATCATCTTATGCTTTCTATACTAATTTGTCAACCGGAATTTATTAACGGCATCATCATAGGATGTTACTGTTATTTATAAGCAGTGAATCCCAGATCTTTCATTGTCAGATTTAAATTTTTTTTCAGATAATCATTTGCTACTTTCATTGTCGCTTTCATCATAATATTGGAAGAATCCTGCAGATCTGTCATCGCTTTTTTTCCGTTTGTATACAAGAAAGTCAGATTCTGACCTTTATAAGCAGATGCTTTTGTAGAAGAAGTCACCAGCAGAAAGACTTCATTTGTAGACAGGGCGGACTTCACACTGACCGTATCAGATTTCACACAGTTTCCGATAATATCCAGTCCGGCAAGGATTCCATCTGAAGGCATAGAGAGCAACATCCCAATATCTATCTTATCTTCTTTCTTCAGATAACCGATCATCAGAGTACTTTCTTTATCTACTTTGACATTTATAAACTGATTTCCGTCTTCAGTATATTTACCTTTCTGACTGATGTATTTTTTCAGTTTGCTATAATTCTGCGTCAATCTGGTATTAGCCGAGGTCGGATTCTTTACAGTAACCTTGCAGGTGAATTTTCTGCCGCCAAGAGTCGCTGTGATAACCGCTGTTCCTGTTTTTACCGCGGTGATCTTTCCGGCAGAAGTTATCTTGACAACATTTGTGTTGCTGCTCTTCCATGACGGTTTCAGACTGGTGCCTTTGATCTTCAGTGTATAAGTTTTTTTCGGTGCCAGTGTCAGGCTGGTCTTATTCAGGGTGAGATAATTCAGACCTGCGATCGCTGTCAGACCTTTTTCATTATATCTACTCCAGATCGTATTTTTTCCGGATTTCCGGTAAGCTCTCACTGTGTAAGTATAGCTTACTCCGGTACTTACTTTTGTATCGGTAAGCGTAACATTTTTGCTTCCTGTGATGTTTTTTACTGTTTTCCATCCACTGTTTCCGGTCTTGCGGTATACCCGGTATCCGGCAACTCCTTTTACCTGTTTCCAGCTGAAAATAATCTTATTCCTGCCGGAGATCTTAATAGAAGACATAGCCGGCGTTGCTACGTTTATCGCCGCCTGTACTTCTGTCTCACTGATCAACTCCGGAACCGCAGCTGGTGCCGCCGTTGCAATCATAAAACCTGTCAAAATGCCACATAAAGCTTTTTTCCAATTTCTTCTCATACGCTTTTTTCCTTTCTGCTTTGTGGTATATCTGGATTCCCTAACAAATATAATATACATTATAAAAAATATTCCTGCTATGATATTTTTCACCGAATCGGGGCTTTCGATGAAATTTGGCAGTTTCTACAATGGCATAAAATACTATATTCCAAAACGACACAAAAAAATCGCCGAACCCCAGTAAAATCAAAAGGTACAGCGATTTTTTTGTTTAGCAACTGTCAAAGACAGGAGTATAAAACGGTTTCTGACCAATGTCAAGCCAGAAAGATTTAAGCCCTCTTACACTGTCTGATTTGCCAGACAGAATTCTTATAATTCCGGAATCACTGTCGTCCATAGATGATTTCCTATTTTCTGGAAATCCCCCTCCAGAGACATTACAGTTACTACTGCATCCTTGTCAGGAAACGCCAGACAGAACTGACCATAATTTCCATCGGATCGATAGGAACCGGCTTCCGGATTCATTACAAACTGATATCCATATCCAAAACCGGAATAAAGATTTCCCGGACTTCCTGCCACTGAATTATCCACCAGATTGGACGTTGCCATCTTCATGTACGACTCTGGCACCAGCTGTTTTCCATTATAATTTCCCTTGTGAAGAATCATCTGTCCATACCGGGTAAACTCATCAATATTCACATAAAGTCCATTAGCCGCATGCACATGCCCTTTCGGACACAAAGTCCAGTCTGGATTTCCAATTCCCAGCGGCTCAAAAAAGCGATTTCTCAAATATTCCAGAAGATTAACTCCCGCACGTTTTTCAATCGCGCAGCTGATCATATAAGTATTAAAATTGCTGTACAGCCATTCTGTTCCCGGTTTTTTTATCACTTTCGCATTCTCGAAGAAATATCGGATCCAGTCCGGAGTTGTGTAACGCTCCGGCCAGTCACAGAAAAACAGAGAGCTTTCCAAACCTGTAGTCATTGTCAGCATATTTTCCAGCGTTACATCCCCCAGATATCCTTCCGGATTCTCCGGTGCATACTCTGGAAAAATATCCACAATCTTCTCATCAAGTCGAATCAGCCCTTCATCAAGTGCGATTCCTGCCGCACAGGACACAACACCCTTGCAGGCAGACCAGGTGTTAAGGCGTGTCTTGACCGGCATTCTTTTATATTCTGCCGTTAACTGTCCTTCACGCCATATCTGCGCATACATAACATTGAGATTTTCTTTTAAAGTTTTGATAGCAAATTCATTGATCAGGTTCTGGTCTTTATTCATAAACATTAATCCTCCCACACACTTGTTTCCATCTTTACATCAGGACTTACACTTCTAAACCATCCGTAAGCCATGCATACTACAATGGCTATCAGACTGATGATTACTACCGGAAGTTTCAGGCTTCTGCAAGAATTGATAAAAATGCAGATATATGCAAACAGGCTCAAACAGCAGAGAAAATAATATTTTCCGTTAGAAATATGCATTGGTGATTTTTCCCATGCTTCTGCATGTTTTTTCGGAAGCTGGAAATAAGCATAAATCTGCAGAAATGCCAGTGCTGATGCCAGAAGCATAATATTATTTACAACATCACTGATAGAAAAGTCCAGTAACACAGGTAATATTCCCATAAGATAAGTAAATGTCATCAGTTTCCAGTAAGCCCCTCTTCTGTTCTGAGCTGCCCATGATTTCGGAAGCCATCCATCTTTACAGGACTGTGCAACCGGAATACAGTTATTGGAAATTGTTGAATTAATGGATGAAGACAGTGCAAGTACCGGACCACCAATCATAAATACTGTGAAAAGTGCCGGATTTAAAATATTTTTTGCAACCAGGGTAAGCGGCTGTCCGGCTACCTGATCCAGAGGAAGCACACCACTTGCTACAATTGCAACACCGCCATATATAACCATCAGTGTCGGAATACAGTACAGAAGTGCCTTTGGAATATCTTTATGTGCCTCTTTTGCCTGTTTACCATAATTCATAATGCAGGAATATCCGTTTGTTGAATATACATACAGCATGATTGCGGAAAAGAATCCGGATGGACCATTGGAGAAAAAGTCTGGTGCTGTAAACTCAAACACCGGATTTTTCAGCTGGAGGCATCCCAGAACAATAAACAGACCAAGTGCAACAAACAGCAGGGTAACCAGAATTTTCTGTACCTTCGCCATTACATCCACACCACACAGATTGATGGCAAAGAACACACTCAGGGCTGCAATTCCAAACCATTTCGCATTAATCTGCGGCCACAGGGAATTTGCATACATACCAATTGCCACACCATAAGTCGCCAGATTGATCGTCTGTGGCAAAAATCCTACTGCATACATACCGGCAACTCGTTTGCCGGCCATATCTCCTACCAGAGAATAAAATCCTCCTCCAAGTTTCAGTGTAGATGTAATCCATGGAATTGGTGCAATCATCATAAATCCCCAGATACATGCAGCTACATATGCCAACCATGCTGACTGACCAGTCAAAAGAATTGCCGGTCCGATCAGTGTCAGAACACCCGATCCAATCGCCTGTCCTACACCGATTGTATAAAGATCACTTCGTTTCAGGTAACCTGTTTTTTCTTTTATTTCCTTTACTGTTGACGACATAAAAGCCCCCCTTTTTTATTGACTTTAATATTAATAGTGCAATTAATTCTTTTTCTGACGTCATATGAATTATTTAATGCTATATTAACATCTAGGTTTCAAGATTTCTATTGACAATATTATTAAAAATACACACTTTAATTTGTGCATTATTTACATCTTTTTTTATGTTAAGAAGAATTTTTTACTCCATTATATTGTAATCAAACTTTACACCTGTTATAATTTATTATACTAATCGTACAGTACAGGAGGTTTTCATGAAAATAGAACAGTTGATCCGTGAAAAAGTATCTTTCCTTTCTGCCGGTCAGAAGAAAGTTGCCGAATATATATTACAACACCTTGATTCATTCAGTTATTCCACCCTTGCGAAACTCAGCAAGGAAATTTCCGTAAGCGAAACCACTATCATACGCCTTGCCTATTCCCTGGGATTTGAAAGTTTTTCTGAAATGCAGCGTACTGTACAGAATGATATTCTTTCCGTTCCTACGGTTATAAAAGACGATTCACTGCTGGATAGCGGAAATTTTTATCAAAACATCATTGCCAATGAACTCCATTCCATGGAAAGCTGGGCATCTCATCTGAATCAGGAAGATATGGATCAGATTGTTACCCATCTGAGCAATGCCAAAAAACGCCTCATTGTTGGTGCACGCTCTTCCTACAGTGCCGCTCTCTGGATGGGAACTCTGTTGAATCAGCTTCTTGGAAATACCAAGGTGGTTCACGAATTTTACGATTCCAATTTCGAATATCTCACAGAAGCATCCGAGGATACAGTTGTTCTTCTGATCTCTTTTGCCCGCTATACCAAATGGTCTCTGAAATATGCACAGATTGCCAAAAATCATGGTGCAAAGATACTCGCCATCACAGACAGCATTTCATCACCGGCATGGGCGCTGGCAGACCACGCTATCATTATAGAGATCAATCTCAATGAAATGGGATTTAACTCCTTCTCATGCCTCTATTGTCTGTTTGACAGTATTGTTGCAAAAATCCGCAAAACCAGGTGTAAATCCATCAGTACACGACTTCATGACCTAGAAGAACTTTATTCAGACTTTGATCTTTTTTACGAATAATAATTTCAGGGGGGGATTATCATGCAGGAAATTTTAGATATTTTTCTTGA
>OCHI01001769.1_pt1 | contig 14355 bp, 7 predicted proteins | sample 1538691 | NCBI WGS metagenome assembly OCHI01 (sample SAMN04571718, study PRJEB22368) | human gut metagenome | biome: human gut; material: stool | host: Homo sapiens | place: Luxembourg | collected 2012-09-21 | reverse complement strand
GACCGAAGCCGAATCCCGAAAGCAACACAGCGATTCGCCTTTATGCAACAGTCTCTAGATGTTAGTTTCTAGTAGCACTAGCACCCCTAGTGCCCCTCTCTAAAAACGCAGTCGGTCGGCACACACAACCTGCATACCGACCGACTGATAGAGCTCGACTGCTTAGAACCAGAACCACGGGTAGTCCCAAACGAGTCGGGTCGTATTCATAAGCTCTTCCCAGTTGTAAGAGGAGGTGGTTCTTGCCCCATCATAGCCAACCGTAATAACAGACATTGTTGGCTTGAACACGCTCTCTGGGATCGTTAGATAAAACTCGTAAGAGAGATTGTCCTGACTGATGGGTGTGTCACTGAGCGTTAGGTAGTTGGATATATCGACATACCTTCTCGTAGCATCATCGTAGATGTCCCAGTATGGTTTCCTATTATTGGGACGTTCGTAATACTCTCCATTTGAATGGTGTAGGAGCTGCCCCTTGACCTCCACGCTCGTAGCTGTGAATTCATGCTCTTCACTTGCCACCCACTCTCGCAAAGTCTTGGTCGCACTAACGGTAAAGGAGATGTAGCCGTACACGGATTGAACCTGATAGGTACTCTTTATCGTTACCTCTTGATCCATATTCGCAGGAGCCTTCTTTGTATCATAGGTCAGGAAAAACAGTCCATCGGAGTTGGTAGGCTGGATGTAGTACGTTCCTTGAGGGACGGCGTCACCTTTCTGGGTGAAACGACTGGTGCTAGGCATCAGTCTCTTAGTACCAGAGGTGCCAGGCTCCTTGAAGTAAAGGTGCATGCGCTTGGACTTGTAGGTCGAGGTAGTGGGATAGATCGTCTCCGTCTCGTAGTAAGGGGAGGTGAGGACGATATCGTGGCTAGGAGAGTCTGTCCCATCATTGACTAGCATAGGGATGCGTATGCGCCCATTGTGACGATCGTAAGAGTCTGTCTTGACGAGATAGCGGTAGTAGACCTTGCGACCACGCTTGACGATGGTTAGGTTCTCCGTATTCCCTTTCTTATTCCTTGGGGAGAGATCTGGGGCATCGATGAGAACCTCAAAGGGGAAAATACCCTTGGGCAGATTCTTGTATATATCAAACTCGAGGAACTTATTCCCTGTTTGCGAAGCGTCATTGACCAGCTTGGCCTTAAAGAGTAGCGGCTTGCGTATGGTAATCTCCACATTACGTATCAGAGGCGTGGTAGCACCAGAGACTGGCTGCCCATCTACTCGCTCGTAGGTGTATAGATCCCTAGGATTAGCCGGGGGCGTGTCGTCAGGAGCGTAAGATCGTAGTCCAGCCACCTCAATGCTGTATCGCTCGACAGCATCTGAGGGGATGTTTTTGACCTCGACACTGAAGCGGTCTTCATTGCCTCTACGAGTGCTTACATCCGTCTGTGTCAAAGCGCCCATATAGAAGTCATTGTCACTCCATCGCTTGTAATACCTGATATACTGTGCACCAGAGCCTGCAGGACCACCCTCATAGGACTTGAAGCGATAGTTGCTATCAGTGATGGCAAACCCAGTGTTGAAGTCATACGTCCCAGGGCGCACGATGAGAATCTGGACGGGGTCTGTCTTGAGGGTAAACATCTCGCCAGAGACCTGCGTGAACTCCTGTAGCTCGATCGAGGAGAATATATTATTGTGCGCAGGGGCTGCTATTGCATCAGCCATCGTCTCGTAGCCGTCCGAATTAACCGCCGTGATAGTCACCTTGTAGTGATTGTTGCGGATGATCGGGAGGACGCGATCGCTGACGATGTTCTCCTTATTTCGCTTGGCAACGAAGTCTACCTTGTAGTATCGTTCCTGTGTGTCCCCGTTTGAGAGCTTCTTATTACCACGGATAATCAGGAAGACTTTCTTATTACCATCATTTTGATGCTCGAAAATCTTGAACTCCGTATTTGCTGGGACGATATGCGTTGGTTCGTTATTGAGGATAGTCTCCACATCGGGAGGGGTCGTTGCTTTGGTTGGTGCATAGGGAAAGGAAAAGGCGTAGTTGTCCATCACAAATGGAGCTACCGTGCCGCTCTTATGCACATTGCAAGTGGCAAAGCCAGTCAGCTCGAAGCCCTTTACCTCAGAAGCTACAGTTACTGTGACCTTGGCGTGACAGCGTAGGAGCTTGACTACCTTGCCTTGTAGCGACTGTCCATCTAGCTTATTTAGCTTAACCTGTGCCCACATCGGGTCAAAGGCTTTGGTCTTCCCGTTATTACCATTGGCTGACTCAATGCTTGTCGTCAGGTTCGGTATAATAGCTCCAGCCGAGTTACCCACGAGGAAGTAATCTTGCGTCTGCCCCGTCCAATCGTAATTGGCCACGAAGTGTAGGTATCGTGGCTCATTGCTCTGTATGAAGGTCGCCTTAAAGCTCTTAATCCTCTTGATAGAGCCTTTCTTGCCATCAGGGAGGAAGGCATCATCAAGGTAATCGTCAGCTGAGACGGGATCTCCTAGCACAGCATCTGTCGAGTAGAGAAACTCTTGATGCTCGTTGAAGACTAAGATGCGTAGCGAAGTGATTTTCTCTACCTCGTCATCGTTGATTGCTTCACTCCTGAGTGCTAGGTCGCTCAGATCATCAGCGTGTAGCCCTAGGGTCAGTGTGATCGAGTCGCCCACCTTACCCTCAGGTATGAGCATACTGCCTAGAGGCTCTCGGACACACCCTGCGAGTAGCAGGAGCAGAGGCAGGGCTATACAATAAAGATATACTCTTCGCTTCATAAGGATTAGATTACTGCTCGTCATACATATAGGTGTCAAAGATGGGACGGACGTAGACTGTGGGGATACCAGCGTTATTGTACGAGTAATTGTAACCTCGTCTATTGACCATTTCCTGAAATGTGATGACCTTATGTTGTAGGAAGTCATACACCATTCCCTCCTCTGCGACCCAGTAGTAGGAGCCAAAGAGCAAGCCCTCGATCTCCGTTTTATTATCAATCTGCATCTCGTCAATGAGCTTCATCTCTGCAGAGGTAGGGATACGCCACCGACCTTGATGCTTGAACTCTTTGTGAATGGTACGCGACCTCCAACTTGTGAAACCACCTCTATCTTCATCACCCTCGATGTTATAGAACTCTTTATAGTTGCCATTAGTACCAAACTCGCCCTCGAAGTACTCGAAGCATCGCGTCTGGGCGTCGAAATAGTACGCTACGATGTTTTGTTGTTTAGCCGTTCCTCCTTGGTAAGCGAAAGTGTTATCAGCGTAGTTTGTTGGGTTGGTATAAGGAGAATAAGAACCCCAAAAAGCGCTAGACAATGGACCGTAGTAAGGAGATTCAGCTGAAAAGTATTGCGTGGAGAATTTCTCCTCGCGATTCTTGTTGCTAGGGACTTCCTCTTTCATTTGGTAAGTGTAGAAAGTCATACCATGCTGGCTAGCGATGATAAACTGTGGAGAGATGAGCTGGTTGGACATGTGATCAGTCTTAGTCAGCCCCGTTGCAGGATCCACAGGGGAGCCAATGCGCTCACCTGCTCTAGGCACTAGAGTTGTGACCTTAAAGTTCACCTCGTTGATCTGAGGAGAGATTATGTCTTCTCCTTGATACTTGCCGAAGATGCCAATTGTGGAGTGATATCTAAAATCAGCGTAGACGGGTGTCATATTACCAAAGGCGTCTACTTCTTTCTCCGTGCCATTGTGGAAGCGCTGAGAGCGTTCGCCCGTGACATACCTATTGGGGTACTGCAAGGCATGTACTACTTGCTTCAAGAGTCCTCCCTTTTGCTTTACGGTGAACTCAATGTGATACGGGATATAGTTGACTGGCACTGGGTGCTGGATTGTGATGACACCATTGGAGAGATAATTCTCCGAGGGGGTAATCACGATGCCGTCCCAGTCGGGCGTATTGGGTTCACTTTTGACCAATGTTTTAGAGCCGTTGATCTTGTAAAGTTTGGACTCTGTCTCACTAAACTCACGACGATAGTGTACGCCACGCTTGTCATAATATTCGTACCAAGCACTATTTATCTGTATCTCTACGGGGAGACTGGAGGCATAGGGGATGGAGACCTCATTGACATCTGCCATGATGGGGTACTTGTCATACACCTCGAGGTACTGCGCCTTGAGGAGTTCGCCATCGACAGCCTCAATCAGGTTCCACGGAGTGATAGCTATGTTCGAGGTGATGTCTACGGGGGTGTCTTCGTTGAGACTACCTAGCACCTCGATGGAGGTGAGAACGTCATAGAGATGGTTGCGCTCGAGCTTGTGGAGCATCTCGTCGGTGACATCCCCGAGAGCCTTGCGATAGTTCACCGGTATGCGGTAGTAGTAGTTGACCCAAGGGTCATCAGTCTTTGCCTCCTTAGGACGCATACTCAGCTTGAGACGTAGGAAAGTCTCATTTGTCGAGACATTACTCCAGTTATGCTCGTAAGCGTAAAAAGGTACTGTGCCGTAAAACTTGCCGTTTTCCTGGCTATTCTTATATCCTAGGGCAGAGAAGTCGGTCATGGCCATGGGACGGTAGGCGGAGTTGTGCCAGTCGCTACCATTGGGCTGATAGGGTGAGTCACTCCGTACGATCTTCGTCTTCTCTGGATAGCGTACGAGACAGACTTCAGGTACGCTGCCTGGCTCGACGACATATTGAGTCTCGATACCATTCTGATAGTCCTTGACATCGATATGATCGATCCTCAGTCGGATCTTGGCTGCCGCACGATAGAGTTCGATCGTTCCTAGCTCTGCTCTTGGGTTTTGATAGCCCCAAGTGACAGTCGTCTGGAGTGCTCCATCCATGAGGAACTTATCTTGTGGAGCTATTCGCCCGCTTTCGGGAGCAGGGTTGAGCTTGCTCTGATCGTCCTGTATCAGCTTGTAGAGAGCAGCCTTCGTTGTGACGCTTGTGGCTATAGGCGTGCTGGCATTGACCACTGAGATGTAGTCTAGCTGCTTGCCCTCGAGCTTAGGAAGGTCATCCTTAGGAATAATAAAGGTGGCACGACTGCCAATCTCTCCGCCCGTGAGCGCCTCCTGCTTGAGCGGAGTGTAACGCCCAACGAGATTGCCTGTTGCAGGATCAAAGACAAAGAGCTCTATGCTCTCGATCTTGTTCTCATTCAGTATGCTGATGCCGTGGAGCCCGTTCTCCGTGTCACCCTCCTCCTCGCCGACGTGGCTACGGAGCGCGGTTGTCTGCTCGGTGCGCGGTATGAGCGTGAGCTCGAGGAGCTTGCCATCTCCCTCGGAGATATGCAGAGCATCGTCTGTTCGCTCACTAACGCAACTGGTGAATGCCACACAGATGCCCACGAAGGTGAGCACGGTGCAGAGGAGTATGCGTGCGCTGGTCTGGATATTATATCGAAACATTGTCATTGCGAGTCTTAGTACATTACTTGTTTGATGCGCCACCGCTGAGAGCCACCGCCAGCCATGTAGCTGTCACGGGTTCTCTGAGGATTTAGGTCTAGCTCTTTGCCATCGACCGTGATGTAAAACTGAGTGTAGTATGGCTCAGAGGTAAACTCCTGTCGGGGCTTGATCTGGAATGTATAGGTCTTGGGAGGAACACCTCCAACGATGTCTGGCTCTACTACCTGATCGTAGGTCTCGCCCGTAAAGAGGTAGTTCAGTCCGTTCGTGATGGAGGCTGACCAGATAGCACCTACGGGCTTGGTAATCTCAAAGGTCACCTCGACAATCTCGTTGTGTGAGAGGAGTACCTCCTGAGATATGTCGTTTAGATCACGTGTAGCATTAGTTTTTGGATTGACGACCTTGAGGTTACACTTATACTCCGGTAGCGTGAACTGCAGCTCTGACTCAATCAGTCGCCAGGGCATCACCTTAAAGTTTATGACTAGGTACTTACCATCGGCAGGTACATTGATGTCGTACTGATAGTGATGGTTACGAACGATGCTGTAGTCGGCTTGATTGCTTAAGACATTGCCCGTAGCGACATCTAGGTAGGTGTATTCCGACCCTGGGGTCATGTTTTGTGTGTTCTGATTGGAGATGATAGGGATCTTGTGCACGACGCCACTCACCATCTCTATCTGTATGTAGCTGGGAGTGCCAATGGGCATATCGCTGCTCGAATTCCATCCTAGTGTAGTGGAAGCCTTCCCGAGGAGTCGCTCCGGGATGTACATCTTGGCTTGGAAGCTATTGCCCGTGATGGAGCCACTGCCATTAAAAGGCTTTTCGGTTAAAGCTACAGAGGCAGATTCGCTATTCTCCATAAAGGAGTGCTGTGTAGCTACGTTGCAGATCTTGATGCTCTTGATCTTGCTGACGCCATCACCCGTGAGGTTGAGGCTGACCTTGGCTGAGGAGCGTACCAGATTGATGGTCTGTTGCTTCGTGCCAGTCTCGGGGCTGTCAGGCCAATTGCTGACAGGTTCGAGAGGCTTCGACGTATTTGTCGTCGGAGTAAAGGGCTTGGGTACGCTCACACTCCCGCCAGCGGGTATGGTTTGGTTCTCATAGATACGCGCCATCGGGAAGAGACTCTTCTCCGTGCCATTCATCACGGCACCATTGTAGAGTGGTGTGCCTGTGTTACGGCTCTTGAAGCTCTCGAGATGTTGTAGCGTCGTCTTCAGGTCGGCATAGTTTTTCAAGCCTTTCAGCGTATTCCTCCAGCTCTCGGGGTAGTTTGCCACAAAGCAAAAGTGGTACCGTGCCCCCTCCTCGGGCTGTAGCTCCATAAGGAAGTATTGCTCCGTCGTGAAGTGACTCTTGACGAGTAGGCTCTGATCATCCGAAGCTCCCACCTTATAAATCAAGACTGCTAGCTCGCCTACATAGTCTTCATAGTCCTTGGGGTCAGACTGTATAGAGGGATTGTCGCCCTGCTCACGCAGAGAAGCGTTCGGGAGTTCTATTCCCCCCATTGAGAAGCGCAGACAGGTGGTCCGACTAGGGTCATCGTCAGGTACGGCTCCTCCGTTCATCCGCTGGCACGATACAGATAGTAGCGTGCTGCAGAGGAGAGCTAGGAGTGTGATGTATAATGTATTGCGAGACATAATAAGCTGAGAGCTGTATGTGTGTTAGGGAAGGGAGTGGTAGATAGATTGGGAGGGGTGGGGAGACCCTTAGTATCTATTGATTAGATTGACAGGGAAGGAGTGTATCTGATAGTTGTTGATGAAGATATGAATCACGAGGTTATTGTCCTTACGCTTATCTTCCAGCTCTAGGACGATGTCAAAGTCGTGGGTACACTCTAGGTTTACGTTGGGGTTCTCTAGTATGACCTTCCCTAGGAGGTCCTGCTCGAGGAAGTCCTTCTTCTCCTTCTTATTGTGTAGGCGTAGGAGGTTGTGGTATCCACTCTTGAGCTCCATAAGTGTGAAGGAGAGGGTCCTAGCAAACTTGTCTTTGTATAGCTCTACGCCTGGGTAGTTGAGGGTCGGAGTGCCTAGTGGCATGCGTCGGTTGATGAAGTAGGTGCCATCGGCCGAATAGGTCAGTATGTCAAAGTCGTCAATGTCGTAGCGATCCCGTACACTCTCGTGGAGTCGCAGGGTAATGTTGATGCGGTTGGTCACTTCTAGCATGTTGATGGAGACATTGGCAAATACGGTACCGTACTCCTTACGGTCTGGTAGAGAGACGACACGGCTCTCACCTTGCCATACCTTATGCTCTCCGAGACTGATGGCCTTGTCATTCTCGGCACGTAGTCGTAGCATGACATCTTTCTTGGTCGTCGTGCCCTCTACGAAGTTCCCCAAAGTGAAGTATTGGTCTGGCGTGCCACCCCATGCGATGAAGGAGTACTGTCCATTCTCGACGGGAGGAAGCTCGACCTTGTACACTTCAGTCAGATCCACCCATCCAGTCACCTTCTTTACTGTGACTAGCACATCGTTTAGGTCGAAGGCGAAGACATACAGCCCATTTACCTCACCCACAGCCTCTGGTGCTTCCATACAAGGGGTCTGATTGTAAAAACTGATGTACACCCCTTGAGGGCACTCCTCGAGATCCTCGTAGATAATCTTGCTACAAGCGGTGGTGAGTGCTAGGAGAGTGAGTAAGGGAAGTATAATATGGTGAACCCTATTCATAGCTCTGATGTTTGATAGAAGTGATAGAAAAGGACTACAGGGGGCTGGATGCCTCAGTGAGATGGGGGACCAACGCCCCCTGTAGTCGTCTGTTGTGCGATCTACGCAGCCTCTATATTAGGGTAGAAGCTGGGTCGATGATTAGTAACGGTTGATAAGATTTACCGTATAGCTGTGGATCGTCCAGGGGAGTACGCGCAGCTGTACAGAGAGGTGAGTCTTCTTGGTCTCGAGAGGCTCATCAGGCTTGATCTCATCCTTGTCTGCTACACCCATCTCGCCGAAGCCGGTGATGTGTGCATGGTAGACCTGGTTGCGTACCGTAGGAGACTCGCTGATTGTCTTATCTAGGTTGTTGTACGCAACGTCTGGGTTCAACCAGATGTAGTAGTACATCTCACCGTTCTTGTACTCCTTAGCGCTCTGCTTCTTCTCGTACTCGGTGCCAGTTACGGTGACATCCATAGCCTCAGCCTTCTCCTTGGTAGAGTAGAACTTACCATCAGATAGACCTAGGTAAACAGTCTTAACAGTCTCGTCTGCAGCCTCGCCATCGATCTTGTCTACAGTGAAGGTAGCCTTAATCTCAAACATGGTCGTGTTGCCCTTCATGTACTTGCCATCAGCGTGTGTGACAGGGAGGACGAACTTGCTAAACTTCTCCTCGCCTAGAGCTGCCTTGACATTAGCTAGCGTGTTGTCTGTCTTTACGATAGCAGCCTTGTAACCCTCAGCGTCAGAGAAGAGCATCTTACCAGTAGCCTCCGTAGCTAGAGCTGTCCAATTCTTAGATGTAGGAATGAAGCTATAAACATCATTTGCGACCTTCCAGTTCGTGCGGTCCTCTAGGACGTTGAACTGTAGTGCGCTACCAGTTACTTGATACATAATATCCTTGACGGTAACCGTTGCGGTCGTAGACTCAGTTGTGGCACCCTGAGCGTCAGTGAAGGAGCGCTTGATTTCGATCGTCTTGACAGCCTCATCGTCTACAGTAGCGATAGCACGAGAAGCGACACGTGATACGCGTACCTCGACACGGTTAGCCTTACCACCGATAGCGTCCTCCTTGCTGATGTTTGGAGCGATCGTTGTGTCCTCAGGGGCTTTCTCGTTGGTCATCAGGACGATGTCCTTCTCAGCGTCGTACTTAGCTACATCAGCGATAGCAGCAACGGTAGCGACAGCCTGCTTGAACGCCTCGTCAAATGTAGCTGGGGTATTAGCCTTCTGATCGAGGATGCTCGTGACCTTGCTGTTGACATCATTGATGACGACGTAGATCTTTACCTTGTCACCAGACTTAGCCTCTACAGCGAGGTTAGGAGCGAGGATGCCGTTGTTGATGCCGTTGAAAGCTGCCTCCGTGAACTCATTTGAGCTGATCGTGGTAGCACCATTAGAAGTGGTGGCTACATAGACCTTGATCTTCTCAATCTTGTCGCGACCCTGCCACTCGCCCTTTTGGTTGTAGTCTCCAGGGAGATCACGAGTCTCAGGTGCTGGGAAGCGGACGGAGACACCTACGTAGGTGTCGCACTCACCATTTTGGAGTGCAGCGTCTTGTCTGTCACTCTTGCAGCTTGCTAGCCCGAGCAGGAGTGCTGCAGAGGCAAGAAGTGCTGTTCTCATTCTTAGTTTCATCATTGTTAGTTGATTAAATTGTTATTATGAAGTACTGTTTTCGTTCTTTAGGTTGGAGCTTGTCGCTTACCACGGGATGGGTTACAAGCTTTGTAGGAGCTTCTCTAGTTCGACTAGATTAGCCGCAGCCTCTAGGCTACCCTGAGCCTTGGCCTGCTCGAGATAACTCTTGGCCTGCTCGTAGTTGCCCAGTTTACTATAGGCGACACCTATATTATTGAGTGCGTTGGGGTCGTGCTGTAGTTTGCTCAGACGATCTATGGCGACCTGATAGCTGCCCGCCTCGATGTCAGAGGCACTCGCGTTGATGATCGCTACAGGCTCATTGGGGAACATACGTGTAGCTATGTCAAAGACCTGCTTGAACTCAGGCGAGTCGGCTGGATAGGTTTTGGCGACGAGATACATCTCGTTGAGGCTGAGCAAGCGTGGATTGACCTTGATGACTTCACGCGCCTCGGCTACGTCAAACGCCTTAACCTCGTAAGCGACCGTGTACTCCGTGCGGCGTATCTGCGGATAGTAGTCACGTAGCATGATCTGATAAGTCTCGCCACGGGAGAGACGCTTGAGGTGCGCATCACGCGCATCGGGATTGTCGACCTCGTCGATGATGCGGAGTATCTCGTCCTTGTCCTGGATGAAGGAAGCCGCAATGACCTCACGGGTCTTGACCCAATCCTCACCATATCCAGAGACCTGGAGCTGATTGGTCGGTAGGCTGTAGCGCTGCGCTAGGTATTGTGCGAAGGAGTTCGAGCGACGCTCTGCCAGTGCCTTATTGTGGCTGAAGCTACCCTCGGGAGAAGCGTATCCTACGACAGAGAGTTGCGTGACCTTAATGTTTTCGTCTCCCGTGATCTCATCCATCACCTTACGCACCTCAGCCAGGACCTGTCCATTGCTCTTGTAGTTGGGGTCTAGGTCATGCTTGTCACAGCGGAAGTTAAGCACCGCTGTATGCTTGTCGGCACGCGCCTTGACCGGCTCAACCTCAGGCACGATATAAGAGAGCTGATAGTTCGGCTCGTAGGGATCTGTGAGGAAGGGGGTACGGAGCACCTGCGACTCCTCTAGCCTGAAGCAGTCGGAGCAGCCATAAACACGCTCCACGAGGAGTAGGTCGGCCTGACTCATCCACTCCTTGCGGGGGATGGTGTAGCTATAGGTGACTCGCTGTGCGGTACCATTCTTGCGGCGTAGTGACTGGAGTGCTTCTGTCTCCCACTCATCGCGGATACCGGTAGATGCTTTGCGCTCCTGTATGATGCTACGCTTACGCCCCTCGATCTGCACTGGGGGTAGTAGCTCGACCACCTTGCCACTATCCTTCATACGTAGGGCGGGTGAGAGACGTAGCAGGTCGTTAGAGCGGAGGTGTAGCCCGTCGAGGACTATGTCCATCTGTACGGTCACGATGTCTGTCGCTTTGCTCACCTCTACATGATCTACAGAAATCTGATGGATATAAGGCGTTTGAGCAGCGAGAGTCGCTGGGAGCGTCAGTAGCAGTGATATAGCCACTAGGGCATATTTGATCTTGTTCATAGTCAAGCTGTTCGTCTAGGTTAGAAGAGATATATGAGCGACATCGTAGCGCGTGTCACGCCCCAGTAGTTGTATGCGCCCTCAGCCTCCTTGGTGCCACAAGTAGCGCAGGGAAACTTCTCGTACTGTATGCGTGCGTAGCCACCTCCTATGGAGGTCTCTACGTTCCAATGCTTGCTGAGTATCCACTGATATCCATAGGATAGACCAGCACCGTAGAAGTAGCCCTGGAAGCGATGATTGTTGAACGCTTTGAGCCTCCCGACGGGAATGTTGATACCTCCTATATTATATTGTCCTGTGTGGAGGTGTAGTCCTAGGAAGTGACCATTGAAGACATCACAGGGCCACCAGCGTAGCTCCGGCTGGAGTAGCCAATGCTTGTAGCGGGTATCCTCGTCAAAGGCCCATAGGCTGCCTCCACCACCTATCTCTAGCGTGAGCTGCTTGCCTAGTCTAAACTCGGCAGCAGCGTTTGGTGCTGTGGTGGCTCCATAGAGGAGGTTAATCTTGCCGGCTACCTTCTGCGCCTCTCCTTGCTCAGGCAGTAGGAGCAGTAGGCAACCTGTGATGAGGGCTAGGAGTGCCCTCTGTGTGTTACGGTAGTGATGCATCATAAGATAGATAAAGCGTATGGGTGTGTATCAGATAGTGTATGTAAGCAAGAGGTCTCCCTGACTAAACAAAGGGGGTAGCTTAACAAGTGGTAAGAGATTAAGACACTACAAATGGGGTAGAGCGACTGTGTCGCTTTACCGATCAGGAGACTCACAAGATGGATAAGCCCTTGGGTTGTCTGAGGGCGATGTGTAGTGAGAGCGGCAGGTGACGAGACAGAGCGGTACGAGTTACTCTCTCTCTCTCTCTCTCTCTCTCTCTCTCTCTCTCTCTAGCATTGCGGATTTTCCGTGCATATCCGTACTCCACGCAGTCTGCTCGCCCTCACGCTCTTGAAGAAACAAAGAGCGTGTCGAGGCGAGGAGCCAACTAGATAAGGGGAGCTGTGGGGCGGAAGGTTTCAGCGAAACATTCGCCTGTTGCTCCTGAAGATATGATATGCCAAAAGCTAGGTTCACTAGATAAATGGTTGTTTTGGAGTGTACGGACAATTGTAAAATTTCATAGAAAGGTGACCTTCTTCTGAAATTTCGGTGCAAAGGTAGAGAAAAGATTCCTAATCTCTGTTGTCAAATTCGATCTATCATTTGACATCTTCAATCAATCAAAATCGCTTCGGCTAATTTTTTTTTGAGCGTGCTGGGGGAGACTTACGACTAAATCGTTGTGTGTCAAAGGACTTGCGATACTCACGTGAGAAATCCGAAACATCCACGTGAATATCCGAATTGTCCGCGCACTGATACGATGGGAGTATGAGTATAAAGATGCGAAAGTGTAAGTTAACATCCTCTAATAGTGAGACATTGCCACCTCTTTACCGCTGGGCTGTAACTATTTTTTCTGTACCTTTGCCTCAGCTTGTCTGCTAAGTTTTGGGGTTAAATGCTACCCTAGAGTACTTAGCCTAGGCAGCTCCGTATCGCACGGAGCCTCTATGCACGAGATGTGCACTACGTACTGAATGTTTCAATAACAAATTACTTTATGAATCGAATAACAAACTTACTACTCCTACTCGTCCTCTCGGCGACGGCTCTTGCCGCGCAGACGGTGTCGGGTAACGTATTACTCTCTTGGAGTGATGCGACTGGAGCTATCCGGATACCCGATGAGGTGACTGAGATCGCTGCAAACTGCTTTTACACGCCTGGAGAGGATGACCCTGACGGATGGGGCTCCTCAGACCCTGTCAGCAACACCAATATCACCAGCGTAGATCTCAACGGGGTGACAAAGATCGGTGACAACGCCTTCAAGGGTTGCACTAGTCTCAAGACTATCAAGGCTCCTAAGCTAGAGAGCGTAGGCAGCCACAGCTTCGAGGGCTGTACAGCTCTGGAGGCACTCGAACTGCCGATGATCAAGACGATCGGGGAGAAGGCCTTTGAGAATGCAAACGCACTGATCTCACTCTCACTAGGCAAGTCGCTCGAGTCTATCGTGGGCAACCCCTTTCAAAACAGCACTAGCCTCACCTCGCTAACGCTCGAGGAGGGGTGCGCTAACTACCTCGCAGCCGAGGGCGCACTCATCTCCCGTGCTGATGGTGTGCTACGCGTACTGGCGGGAGGTGTCCAGAAGGTGACCCTTGGCGAGGAGTGCAAGGCTATCGGCGACAACGCTATCTTTGGCTGTGGAGCACTAGAGCGTCTAGAGCTACCCTACGCCAAGGAGATAGGTACAGGTGCTTTTGTCAATTGTACTAAGCTCGCAGAGCTTTATCTGCCACGCTTGGAGCGTATCAAGTGGCACTATCTATCTTTCAGCGGTGTGGGCTCGCTACGTGTCGTAGACCTGCACTTGAGCAATTCCATCTCTGGTCTAGAGACACTTTGGCCTGACAAGGAGACGACAACCGTCTATGTTGCTAGCGAGGCGATCAAGACGGAGCTAGCGCAGAAGCTGAAGAAGTGTCAGATCGTCGTCGGTGCTCCCGCAGGGACACAGCAACGCTACAAGGTAACCTATAAGGCTATAGGCGATGGTCAGCTGGAGGTTTGGACGACTGGAGCGCAGGATGTTGAGAGTGGCACCATGCTCCTAGAGCACTCTCCTATTAGCTTTAAGGCGACCCCTAGGGTTGAGCAGCAGATCAAGGAGTGGCGTGTCAATGGAGATCTCGTGAAGGTCGAGGGAGATCCAAAGTTCCCCCAAATCTATGAGGTCAAGGATCTAACTAGTAATCTAAATGTCGAGGTAACCTTTGAGGCTCGTCCAGAGGGTGCTGACGTTTACTTCCGTAGTCGTGACCTAGAGATGGGCACACTGACCTGTGCGCTGGATGACGGTACAGAGGTGAAGCATGGCGCTCGTGTGCCTATGGGTACGATGCTCAACTTTACCGCTACGCCTAAGGATGGCTACCGCGTCGGAGACTGGTTCGAGCAGATTGAGATCGGGGGCGAGTTTGAGCCGATAGCAGGACAGAATGGTAAGTCCACCTATCGCTGCGAAGTGCGCGAC
>OCHI01001764.1_pt1 | contig 14445 bp, 8 predicted proteins | sample 1538691 | NCBI WGS metagenome assembly OCHI01 (sample SAMN04571718, study PRJEB22368) | human gut metagenome | biome: human gut; material: stool | host: Homo sapiens | place: Luxembourg | collected 2012-09-21 | reverse complement strand
TCACTCGCATGCGTGATCGCACTGACATACTCCGACAATAATGGGTACTGCATCTCTTTACATTATCTCTCTATATGACACCTTCAATCGTTGCGCAAAGCAAAGAGGAAGAAGACACATCCTGCTGAAACTCAATAGCAGTCGTCCCTCCCCGCCCTTGCCTCACAAAGGTAACACATTTAGCCTATAAGAGGGGTTGTATACAATACATGCCTTTCCGTCTTGCGTTTTATACCCTCAACAATCGCCCCTGGATACTCCTGCAGCATCTCTTGCTTTTTGCGCCTATTTGCTACAATAATCATGTCGCTGTAATCGCTTGTCGGGTTCTTTAAAAGATTAGATCACCAAATCTATCTTCCAGTTCCTCTCTAGTGGACTGGTTAAGATTATCGCATCCATACAAAGCTCCTAGTCCTATGGCGGTGACAGAGCTGGAGATCGTCAACGAGGTAAGATTAGAGCAATCCCAGAATGCCCAATCTCCAATCGTTGTAACAGAGTCAGGAATCGTCAAAGAGGTAAGACGAGAGCAATCTGAGAATGCTCTGTCGCCAATGGAGGTGACAGATTCGGGAATCATTAACGATGTAAGACTAGAGCAACCTTGAAATGCCCAGTCTCCAATCGCTGTAAGAGAGTCAGAAATCGTCAACGAAGTAAGGCTAGAACAACCCCAGAATGCACTATCTCCAATAGAGGTGACAGAGTCGGGGATACTATAAGAAGTTTGGCTGGAACAGTAGGCTATAAGTTGACTCTTATCAGCTGTAAAGAGGACATTATCTTCCACATAAAAGTGTGGAGATTGATTGTCTAACTGAAGAGTTAGCCCTATAAATGGGTTAGTTCCAATCGTTGTTACGGGCTCGGGAATCGTCAAAGAAGTAAGACTCTTGCACCAAGAGAATGTATAATTTCCAATGTAGGTTACAGAATCAGGAATCGTCAACGAGGTAAGACTATTGCAACACGCAAATGCACCATCTCCAATGGAGGTGACAGAGCTTGGGATCGTCAACAAGGTAAGATTTTTACAATCTGAAAATGCTCTATATTCAATAGAGGTGACAGAGTTGGGAATCGTCAGCGTGGTAAGACTAGAGCAACCTTGAAATGCCCAGTCCCCAATCGCTGTAACAGAGTCAGGAATCGTCAACGAAGTAAGGCTAGAACAACCCCAGAATACACTATCTCCAATAGAGGTGACAGAGTTGGGTATCATCAACGAGGTAAGACTAGAGCAATGCACATATGTTTTACTCTCAATGGCGGTGACAGAGTCTGGAATCGTCAACGAGGTAAGGCTAAGACAGTCATAAAATGCACGACTTCCAATGGAAGTGACTGAGTTGGGAATCGTCAGCGATGTAAGACTAGAACAATACTCAAATGCACTGTCTCCAATGGAGGTAACAGAGTCTGGAATCGTCAACGAGGTAAGACTAGTGCATCTATAGAATGCGCCATAACCAATGGAGGTAACAGAGTCTGGAATCGTCAACGAGGTAAGACTCTCACAACGCCCAAATGCCCGGGATCTGATGGAGGTGACAGAGTCGGGAATTGTTAACGAGGTAAGACTAGAGCAATTCCAGAATGCGCTGTTGCCAATGGAGGTGACAGAGTTAGGAATCGTCAACGAGGTAAGACTCCAGCAACACCCAAAAGCACTGTCTCCAATGGAAGTGACAGAGTTAGGAATCGTCAACGAGGTAAGGCTCTCACAATAATAGAACGCTTCATCGCAGATGACTGTAACAGTATCTGGTATCGTATAGGAGACTAGTTCGCGAGGAGCTTTTAGTAGGCGCTTGCGGTCGGGGCTGAACTTGACGCCATACTCGTCGGTGTAGGCTTCGGCGAGGTCTTCGTCTGTGACTTTGGTGGAGAGTGGCACGACGACAGGCTTCTCGGGGCGGGTTGTGGAGAAGAGCTGGAAGGAGGTGGTGGCGAGGCTTTGCTCTGCGTGCGCTAAGACGAAGAGCCCCACAAGTTTGCAGAGATCTTTGTCACCGACGAGTCGCCAGATCGCTTGCATCGCCTTGCTCTGTGCTAAGTCACGGTAGTCACTGGCACTGAAGAGAAGACGGTCGGGAGCACCATACTGGTCGAGCAATTGCGAGTCTAAGGCGATGGCTCGTAGCGAGAGCGCAATGGAGGCTAGCGCAAAGTCATCGATCGTAGCGTCAAATAGCTCAGGAGTGCGAAGCGGATGACGAAACTCCTCCGTGCCTAGCGTTGGCGAGCTCTCGCCCTGCATGCTGGGCACAAACATCCCATCATAGTCAATCAGCGTGAGCGTACCCGTGTCGGAGACCATAATGTTGTCCGGCTTCACATCGCCATGGGCAAAGGGCTGACTGCGCAGGTAAGCTGCTAGTCGGCAGAAGCGGTAGCAGAGCATCTCCATAGCGTACGAGTCACGATAATGCTCACGAATGTACAGCTCCATCGTACTTCCCTCGACCCAATCCATCAGCAGCACAGGGAACTCCGACTCGCTACTCACACTGCTATCGACAAAGAGCTCACGCTCGTAGTAGCGCATCGAGGTGAAGTAGGTCGTGCCAGCCACCTCCAGCTCCTCCTCAATCTTACGATAAGCCTCTGCACGTCCCTCCTGCTCCTCAGTAAAGCATTTGAGCGCATAGAGCTGCCCCGTGTGAGGATCGCGCATCTTAAAGACCACGGCAAAGGCTCCGCTACTGCGGTACGGCTCACCATGCTCGTCCTGCACCACCTCTAGATGCTTCAATTGGTCTAGGTTTTCACTCGCATACGTGATCGCACTGACATACTCCGACAATAATGGGTACTGCATCTCTTTACATTAACTCTCTATGACACCTTCAATCGTTGCGCAAAGCAAAGAGGAAGGAGGTACATCCTGCTGAAACGCAATAGCAGTCGTCCCTCCCCGCCCTTGCCTCACAAAGGTAACACTATTCAATAATATAATCGTCCGATAGTTAGAAGAGGAATCCGCCCGAACTAGAGCGCGAAAGAGAGGGGCTGTTGGCTGTTAGCTATTGGCTGTTAGCTGTTGGCTGTTAGCTATCGGAACCATCGGAGCTATCGGAGTGATCGGATCTCTAATCTCTAACTTCTAACCTCTAACCTCTAACCCCTACCCTCTAATCTCTAATCTCTAACTTCTAATCTCTAATTACCCTCCTTTCTCGAATATCCACGTGGAAAATCTCAAATCTCCACGTGGATATTTTTTATTTTCCACGTGGGCGTCATTCAATTCCTCCGAAGTTTCATTTGATTCCTCCGAAGAATTTTTTCTTCCCCACGTGGAAAATAAAAATTCTCCACGTGGGTATTTCGAAATATCCACGTGGAAATCCGTTTTCCCCGACACAGCCTCGTATCGATATGTAGTCGGCTCTAAATTATTGTAACGAGTGAGGGTCGAATTTACCCAGACAGGAGTGACGCATCATAATCGCGCTTTCGGGCGGGGCTCATTTCACTAGACTGCTCCAGTCTAGACTAGCACCAGCACCTCAAAACAAGGAATTAGCCCTTTCCTCTAACTTCTAAAATCTAGTTTTCGCCCCTCTTCTTGTTTACAGACTCGGAGTTTATTGCTACCTTTGTAAACGGAAGCGTTTCCACCAAGTGGAAACAAAAGAACTAAAACGTATGGAGCGGTCAACTGGAGAACGAATCAGAAAAGGACGAGCCTTGAGGGGTATGACCTTAAGAGAGCTTGCAGACAAAGTCGGAGTGTCTCATACTCATATCAGTAACTTAGAGCGAGGAGGTAAAGAGATTACAGGTGCTACACTCATAGCACTGTCGGAAGCTCTTGACCTACCCATAGATTACTTCGTCTACCAAGACACCCCTATAATTGAATCAGTAAACTTTAGAAAGATAAAAGCCTTCTCTAGCAAAGAGGACAAAAAGATCTGGCAGAAAATCGAGAGACAGCTAGAGAATTACCTAGAGCTAGAGGAGATCATGGATGTCAAGACCTCCTTCGATGGAGACGCCATAACTAGAGACGTCATCGCATCACCCGCAGACATCGAAAAGGTTGCAAAGCAAGTTCGACAACTCTATCAGTTAGGCCTATCCCCCATATCAAATGTCTCCAATCTACTCGAGACCATGGGCATCAAAGTCATTGGTGTAGCTGGCAAAAAAGGCTTCGATGGGGTTAGCTTCTTAGCTAATGAAGTCATACCCGTCATCGCATACAATAGTAATATAGAGAGTACCGAACGAAAGCGACTGACCTTACTGCATGAATTCGCTCACCTCCTCCTCAAAAGCTCCCTAGAGACCGTCTCAGAGAAAGACGGCGAGCGGCTCTGCACCGCATTTGCTAGTCATCTGTTACTCCCAGATGAGATCATCAGAGCGTTTTTTGGAGGTCGCAGGAAGAGATTTTCTCTTCCCGAATTCATTGAGCTGCAAAGTGCCTACGGCATCTCCATTGATGCTATCGTATATCGTTTAGGTGAGATGCAGCTTATCTCTCAGAGCAATTGCAGAGGATATTTCATCAACAAGAAAAAAAACAAAGAGCTGCGGGAGATCTTAGAAAAGAGCAGGTATGTAGAGCCTCAGAGTAACCGCTTCGCAAGACTGGTCATCAAAGCGCTAGACCTAGACTTAATAACCCAAGCTAAAGCTCAAAGCTATCTCCAAGAGGCAGGCATACCAGCCGATCAAGTCGTCAATCTGCTAAACGCCAATATATGAGTCAGACACAGCTCGTTGTCGTTAGCGACACAAACATCTTTATAGACTTAATCGACTTAGACCTCTACAAAGACTTTCTGCAGTTAGGATATCAGGTACACACCAATATATTTGTACTTTACGAGCTGAGAGACAAACAGCAGAGAGCCTATCTCGACGACATAGGCGGACTAATCGTCGAGCAGTTCGACACCCCAGGATTTATGGCCCAGGTGGATCAATTCTTTGATGAGAGACAACGCAAGGGGCTCTCCTTCACAGACTGCACCGTACTCTACCAAGGCATCACGCTAAGCGCGACCGTACTCACTGGAGACAAGAAGATGATGCGCAGTGCTAAAGAGATGGATATTGACGTCCGAGGCATACTATATATTTTCGACCAGCTAGTAGAGCAAGGCATACTCTCTCATAGCACCGCCTGCCAAAGGCTACAACAGCTCTTTAGCAGAAATACCCGCTTGCCAAAAGACGAAATAGACAAGCGTCTAACCCTATGGAGCAACTCTTGAGACTACCCCAAAGCATCGTAACGTCTAGACCTCTGATACGAGGAGCGATCTATGGGGACTGTTGCAAAAGTCAATAGTCTCCTATGAGGACGGAAGTGCCGGCAGTGCATCCTGACATCGGGCAGCCCAGTATGCGAGACTAGCACCTCACGACTTGGCGCGTGGTCTTCTTTTATTTAGTAACTTTGAGGCGTGTTATATCCCTAGTAATAGATAGACATGATGCAAGACAAGACTGATATACAGGCTGCAAAGGACGACTTGAGGTACCTCCAGCTCCTCTCTAACCAGTTTCGCAACTCGGCCGAGGTCTCTACAGAGATCATCAATCTGCAGGCGATCCTAAGCCTTCCGAAGGGTACGGAGCACTTTCTCGCAGATGTGCATGGTGAGCATGAAGCCTTCGACCATGTGCTGAAAAATGCCTCCGGCAGCGTGATGCGTAAGATTCGCGAGGTCTTTGCTGGGCAGATGATGGAGCTACAGATGCGTGAGCTAGCTACGCTGATATACTATCCGCAGGCTAAGCTGGAGCAGCTCCACGAGGCGGACAAAATTGATGAGGAGTGGTACAAGGTGACGCTCAATCGCCTCGTCAAGGTGTGCCGTAAGGTGGGGGAGAAGTACACCCGCTCGAAGGTTCGCAAGGCGCTACCACCTCAGTATAGCTACATCATCCAGGAGCTACTACACGAGGACGGGGTCAACCCCAACAAGTCGGCTTACATCTCTAGCATCATCTCTACAATCATCTCCACGGGCAAGGCGGAGGACTTCATCTGTGCTATCTCAGCGACGATCAAGCGACTCGTCATTGACCGCCTCCACATCGTGGGCGACATCTACGATCGTGGCCCTGGTGCTCAGTACATCATGGACACACTACTAGACTACCACAACGTGGACATACAGTGGGGCAATCACGATATGCTCTGGATGGGTGCTGCTGCGGGCAATGATGCGTGCATCGCTTGCGTCATACGTATCGCTCTGCGCTACGCCAATCTAGACACCATCGAGGATGGATACGGGATCAACTTGATGCCACTCTCCCGCTTAGCCAGTGAGGTCTATGCGGACGATCCGTGCACTTACTTCAAGCCTAAGCTGGGCGACTCAGACGCTTCGTACGATGAGAAGGGCATTTACCTGATTAGCCAGATGCACAAGGCGATCAGCATTATCCAGTTCAAGCTGGAGCATCAGTTGATCGCTCGCCACCCTGAGTGGCAGATGCAGGAGCGTGACCTACTCCACAAGATAGACTTTGAGGCTGGTACGGTCGATCTCTCGCATACCAATCCCAACGAAGACTATGGTGTGCATGAGATGCTCGACATGAACTTCCCCACGATCGATCCGAAGGATCCCTATCGTCTCACGCCCCAAGAGGAGGAAGTGATGGATCGCTTGCGTCGCTCCTTCGCCACGAGTGAGCGGCTCCATACGCATATAGATGCTTTCTATCGACTGGGTAGTATGTACCTCGTATGCAACGGCAACCTGCTCTACCACGCTTCGATGCCGCTAGATGCTTCGGGGCAGCTCAAAGCAGTGCGTGTCCTCGACTCGCAGCCCCTACGCGGTCGTGCGCTACTTGATGAGATAGACCGTGTGGTGCGCCTGGCGCATCCCTCTAGGCATGCTCACCCGAAGCATGAGGCTGCGGTGGACTATATCTTCTACCTCTGGTGCGGTCCCGACTCGCCACTCTTTGACAAGTCTGCGATGACCACCTTCGAGCGTTACTTCGTCGCTGACAAGAAGACACATACGGAGACGAAGGGATACTACTTTAAGTATCGCCAAGATCTAGAGACCATCGAGATGATCCTCCGTGAGTTTGGTCTAGAAGGCGAAGACTGTCACGTTATCAATGGACACGTGCCGGTCAAGGTCGCCAAAGGCGAGAAGCCTATTGCGGCTGGTGGCAAGCTGATGATCATCGACGGGGGCTTTAGCCGAGCTTATCAGAGCAGTACGGGTATCGCTGGCTACACTTTGATCTACAATTCGCAAGGCATGCAACTGGTGCAGCACGAGCCCTTTACGACGATGCGCCGTGCGGTAGAGCTGATGGAGGATATCAAGAGCGTGACGGTCATCTCGGAGCGCACGACACACCGTATGCTGGTGGCCGACACCGATGTGGGTGCTGATCTGCAGCAGCAGGTGGACGATCTGGAGAAGCTCCTCCACGCCTTTAACGCAGGCCTCATCAAGGAGCGCAAATCCCTACCTCAGATCAATACGAAGTAGTGTCTCGGCAGTCGTCTCTCTGAGCTGCGTCGGTCGGCCTCTCACTCTTATATTATAGTAGAAAAACTCTTTCGTATGAAAGGAAAGATCATTAAGGTGCTGTGGTGGCTCTTTGGGGCCTTTTGGACTTTGGTCTTAATCATATTCATATTGATCTGGCACGGCGTCATAGGCTATATGCCTGATGTGGAGCAGTTGCAAAACCCTATCGACAAGTATGCCTCTGTCCTAATCTCGGACGATGGTGTGCAGCTGGGATCCTATGCGCACGGCTCGACAAATCGCATCTACGTGAGCTATGATGAGCTGGCCGAGCCACTGGTGCAGGCTCTGGTAGCCACGGAGGATGTGCGCTTTTACAAGCACTCGGGTGTCGACATGCGAGGCGTGGGGCGTGCCGTGATCAAGCGTGGCGTGCTGCGCAATACTGCTAGTGGAGGCGGTAGTACCATCACACAGCAGCTGGCTAAGCAGCTCTACTCGCCTCATGCTAAATCGACGTTGCAGCGTCTCCTGCAGAAGCCGATCGAGTGGGTTATAGCGATCAAGCTGGAGCGTAACTATACCAAGGAGGAGATCATAGCGATGTATCTCAATCAGTTTGACTTCCTCTACAACGCTATCGGTATCCGCTCGGCTGCGCAGACTTACTTTGGCAAGAAGCCCTCAGAGCTGAACCTAAACGAGTCAGCGATGCTGGTGGGGATGTGTAAGAATCCCTCGCTCTACAACCCCGTTCTGCACGCTGACAGCGATGCGCCGCTGAATCGTCGCAACACGGTACTCCTACAGATGAAGAAAGCGGGATACATCTCCGAGGAGACCTACACGACTGCCATTGCTGAGCCGATACATCTCAACTTCACCAGCAATACGCATTCCGATGGCTTGGCTCCTTATTATAGAGAGTTCGTGCGTCTCTTACTGACTGCCAAAAAACCTAAGCGAAGTGACTACTCGCAGTGGAATCAAGAGCAGTACGCCATTGACTCGCTCCTCTGGGAGACACAGCCGATCTATGGGTGGTGTCAGAAGAACAAGAAGTCTGACGGATCGCACTACGATCTCTATGCCGATGGACTCAAGATCTACGGTACGATCGATAGTCGTATGCAGCAGTACGCTGAGGAGGCGGTGCAGAAGCACATGAGCGAGTTTGTACAGCCTAACTTCGATCGTGAGATGCGGGGCTCTAAGCTGGCTCCTTATAGTAGCGACCTGACAGCACAGCAACGCAAGGATGCTATCGAGCGTGCCCTGCACAACACGGATCGCTGGCGATCGCTCAAGAAGCTTGGCATGTCGCCAGAGGAGATCCGCAAGACCTTTGACCAAAAGCGCAAGATGCGCGTCTGGAGCTACAACGGCTGGGTCGATAAGGAGATGACTCCTCGGGACTCAGTACTATACTATAAGCACTTCCTCCACACGGGCTTCATGGCGATGAATCCGCACAATGGTAATATCCTGGCTTATGTCGGAGATGTGGACTTTCGCACGTTTAAGTATGATATGGTCTCGCAGGGACGACGACAGGTGGGGTCGACGATCAAGCCTTTTCTCTACTCCCTCAGTATGATACAGGGTATCTCGCCCTGTGAGCAGGTGATGCATCAGCCGATCACGCTCTATGATGCCAATGGCAAGGCGTGGACGCCGCGCAATACTGGAGCTAAGCGAGTGGGGGAGATGGTCTCGATCAAGTGGGGACTGCAAAACTCCTCTAACTGGGTCACGGCCTACCTAATGGGACGCACATCACCCTACACCTTTGTTCGCCTGCTCCACTCTTTCGGTATCAAGGGCGACATAGACCCTGTGGTCTCGGTGGCTCTCGGTACGCCCGATGTGACGGTTAGTGAGATGGTGGCGGCTTATAGTGCTTTCGTCAATCAAGGTATACGTGTCGACCCAATCCCGGTGACTCGTATCGAGGATCGCTACGGCAATGTGGTGGCGACCTTTACGGCCAATCTTACGGAGGTACTGCCCGCACGGGCTGCCCTGCAGATGCTCGACATGATGCGTGCGGTCGTTGATGGTGGTACGGGTGGTAGACTGCGCTTCCGACACAATCTGACGATGCCTCTGGGTGGTAAGACGGGTACGACGCAGCGCAATAGCGATGGATGGTTCGTTGGGTTCTCTCCAGAGATTGTAGCTGGCTGCTGGGTCGGTGGCGAGGAGCGCTCGATACACTTCCGCTCGATGGCGTATGGACAGGGTGCCTCGGCTGCTCTGCCTGTCTTTGGCTACTTTATGAAGGCTGTCTATGCAGATCCTTCGCTGGGTTACTCAGCGAATACGCCATTTAACGTACCTGCGGGCTTTTCTCCATGTGGCGAGCAGGCAACGGTCGACCTACACGAGCCTCTGAACGACGCTGTCGATGATGCCGTCGACGACGTTATGGAGGATATCTTAGAGTGATTATGGAGTCGACCTTAGAGTGACGAAATAAACTTTTAGGCGTTTGGCTCTCTAAAGACCAGAGAGATGGAGCTGTTGATGCCTCCAGAGACTTAAACTGACGCTCTCTAGGAGCTTAAAAAAGAGTGCTGCTCAGACCTTCAAAGGTTAAGGTGTCTTACAAATGCTGCTTATGTCATTTGTTTTTACGACCTTTGCAATCGGTTTGAGTACACTGAGTATTTGTACCCCTTTGCGTACAGTGCTCTTCAGTGAATGATTAGAGTGCGTGAACGTATTGTAGAGTTAACCCCTTAAAACGAGTATAGCCATGGCAATGAGACAATTAAAAATCAATCAGTCGATCACCAATCGTGAGAGTGCATCGCTGGATCGTTACCTCCAAGAGATCGGGCGGACGAGCCTCATATCTCCCGAAGAGGAGGTGGAGCTAGCGCGCGAGATACATCGTGGTAATCGTCGTGCATTGAACAAGCTGGTGGAGGCCAACCTCCGGTTTGTCGTCTCTGTGGCAAAGCAGTATCAGAACCAAGGCCTGAGCCTTCCTGACCTGATCAATGAGGGAAACATTGGGATGATCAAGGCGGCCGAGAAGTTTGACGAGACACGTGGATTTAAGTTCATCTCCTACGCTGTATGGTGGATCCGTCAGTCTATCCTGCAGGCACTCGCCGAGCAGTCACGCATCGTGCGTCTGCCACTCAATCAGGTGGGACTGCAGCAGAAGATGAATAAGGCGATCGTCAAGTTTGAGCAGCTCAATGGTCGTCGTCCTAGTCCGCAGGAGATAGCTGCTGAGCTGGAGCTCCCCGAGGACAAGATCCGTGAGGCACTCAAGGTGCAGGGCAAGCATCAGTCGCTCGACGCTCCCTTTGTGGAGGGCGAGGACAATAACATGCTAGACGTCCTGGTCAATGAGGACACGCCCTCGACCGATAGTAGTCTGATCAACGAGTCTCTCTCTGCGGAGATAGATCGTATCCTGGATCAGCTGGGAGATCGTGAGGCGGAGGTGCTACGCTGCTTCTTCGGTATCGGTTGTCCTGAGATGACGCTTGAGGAGATCGGTGAGCGTACCAAGCTCTCTCGTGAGCGTGTGCGTCAGATCAAGGAGAAAGCGATCCGTCGTCTCAAGCAGTCTGACCGCTGCGAATACCTAAAGGCATATCTTGGATAGTCGTCTCGCTCGATAGCAGAGGCGCATCACAACTACATAAAGAGCCTCATTGGTCTAGCATACGACTGTAGCTAGAGCAATGAGGCTCCTTTTCTGAGACTGTTGCAAAAGTCAACAGTCTCACAATCTTGCAAGCAAGATTGTCCTGACTTTGCAGAAAGGATGAAGCGCAAGGCGCTGAGGGTGAGGTCTGAAGGGAGCATACCTCCGTATGTGACCGAAGCCGAATCCCGAAAGCAACACAGCGATTCGCCTTTATGCGACAGTCTCTTTCTATACGACCCAATAATCTCATATTATATGACAGACAAGACAACTACCCCCTCGACCGACTGGCTAGGCTATCTGATGGGACTCATCTCATCGGCCACCTTTGGACTGATACCTCTGCTGAGCATACCCGTGCTGTCGCAGGGCGTGGCAGAGGGGACCGTGCTGATGTACCGCTTTCTCATTGCAGCACTCATCGTCGGTAGCATCGTCGTGATACGTAGAGAGTCGCTGCGGGTATCGTGGCGAAGCTTCTTGATACTGCTTGCCTTGTCTGTCTTGTACTTCTTCTCCTCCTTCCTGCTCATCGAGGGGTACCAGCACATGCCGTCCGGAGTCGCTACGGTGCTACACTTCAGCTACCCAACATTTGTGGTGCTACTCATGTTTCTCGTCTTTCGTCAGCGGATCAATGTACTGCAAGGGCTGGCTGTCCTCTTAGCTTTAGGTGGCGTGTCGCTCATCTCTGGCTTCTTTGAGTCAGACGTGACCTCCATACCGCTCAGGCCGTTGATTACGGTACTTTTTTCTGGTTTTTGCTACGCCACCTACATCGTGATCCTTCGGCACTCTCGCCTAGAGCCGATGAGTAGCTTCAAGCTAACCACCTACGTCATGGGACTCTCGACCATACTCTTTGCGCTCTTTTGCAAAGCTACAGGTGCCAGCCTCGTTTTGGACAATACGACGCAATGGATCTATACCGCCCTGCTAGCACTCATCCCAACCGTCTGCGCTAATATCACGCTCGTCTGGGCGGTACAGCGAATAGGCTCCACGCCTACCGCTATCATGGGCGCGCTGGAACCACTCACAGCCGTCATCGTCGGGGCACTAGCCCTAGGCGAGGAGCTCTCCCTAGGTCAAGGCGTCGGCATCGGCGTCGTCCTGCTCGCCGTCCTGCTACTAGTCGTGTCGCCGCTACTGATGCGTCGACTCAAGAAGGTATAGCTAAAGCTGGCGCACCAAGCTGCGAGAGAGGTAAAACTTGTTCGTCTCGGAGACGTAGACGACAGGCGTCGGGAGCTCTTGCTCCACCCCGTCAACCCACGCTCTGCGCTGGTAGGCGCGTAGCTCGATCTCGTGTCCCTTGTAGTGGATCGTGATCCGTTTCTCCTCGGGCTGGTCGCCCGTTATCTCGCACTGAGCTTGGGGAAAGAGCGCATCGTGTGGCGCGTAATACTCGTCGGACAGCTCCAGCATCGTCTGCTTCAGCCCCAGTTGCGTACGCATATAGTTATGCAGATCAATGTTGGTCACACAACCTCTGATCGGCGTCAACCGCTGTGGCGTGTAGCTAGCGAGAAAGACCTCTTCGCCTGTATGCCCATGCGTTGTAAAGCCAATGAGCAGGTGACGCTTCATCCAGTCCACAAAGTACTCCTTCAGACGATACTTCTGGCTCCAGCCCAGCTCCGCATACTTCGCCTTGCGTTGCTCAGCCGATAGTGTCGAGCAGGCATAGTCCTCGACCGCATTGATCTCCGCCAGCTCCTCATCCGAAGGACGTATGCCACTCCAGATGTAGAGACTATCGGCAAGGAGTGAGAGAGCCGTCTGGCTCGTCTTGCGACCCAGCTCTACCGAGCTATAGCGAAAGCGTGTCAGCGGCATGATCAGTTCATCGAGTGTCAGACGCGCATAGCCCCGATCCACACGACCAATGCTCATACCGCTGTTCCCATGGTCTGCCGTCACGAGGACGATCGTATTCCCGTCCCGCTGTGCATAGTCCAGCGCCACGGCAACCGCTTTGTCAAAAGCTAGAAACTCCGTAGCCATCGCCACGGGATCGTTGGCGTGAGCAGCCCAGTCTACCTTGCTACCCTCGACCATCAGGACGAAGCCGTTAGGGTTCTCCAGATTACGGATTGCCGTCTCTGTCATCTCAGCCAGCGAGGGGTAGCGCAGCGTGTCTCCCAGCGAACGCCTGTCCATATCGTACGGCATATCCATCTCTCCAAAAAGTGCCCACATACCGCCCCCTCGATGCGCCCGCATAGCTGCGAGATCATCGAGGTAAAGCGCTATGCCCTGTCGGTTCAGACGCTCCTTTAGTTCACTCGTCATCAGTGAGGTGCCACCGCCTAGGAGGAGGTCCACGCCGTTGTCCACCATCTGCGGCACGATGCTCTTGTAGAGCTTACGAGAGGACGTGTGAGCCGTGCAGTCTGCTGGCGTAGCGTGGGGAAACTCGCACGTACAGACCACCCCGATACGCTTGCCTTGCGTCTGCTTGGCAGCTTCCAAAAGGGTCACGACAGGACGATAAGCCCACGAGGAGTCGAGTGGTACCAAGTCATTGTGTGGCTCGCTGTACGGATAGGTCGCGATAAAGCCATCGATCGAGGGGACACCAGTCATATAGCAAGAGGTGGTCGGAGCTGAGTCCCCGATGGGTGCATTCGAGCAGTAGGTGATGACACTCCCCGAGAGATAAGGATCGAGCGATAGGTGCTGTGCCTGAGGGTCGAGCGCCCTCTGGTACCAGCGCGCCAGTGAGACTGTCGGTAGCGAGGTGCCGTCTGAGATAAGGAGGATCACATTCTTCGCAGGTCGCTCTGGTAGGGGGTAGTTCCTCTGTTGCCCCAGCAGTGAGAGCGTGGGGAGGAGCAGTAGTAAGATACGCAAGATGCTTTTCATAAAGGTTGTATTTAAGGTGTTGTTAGGTTGTCGGTTGGTAAAGCTTCGTACATCAAGGTGAGACCGATGAAGTCCTCTACCGAGAGACGCTCCGCACGTAGCGTGAAGATCTCATGATCAGCATAGGGGAACTCCTTGCCAAAGAGTGACATCAAAGCATTGCGCAGCATCTTCCGACGCTGTCCGAAGGCGGCCTTGACTACCCGCTTGAAGTTAGCCTCATCGCAGGGCAGCTCGGTGCGACTATTTCGTCGTGCGATCATCACGCCGCCATCTACCTTGGGCGGTGGATTGAAGTCACGCTTAGACACCTTAAAGAGGTAGTCGCAGTCGTACCAGCACTGGAGCAAGACGCTCAGGATGCCGTAGTCACGTCCCCCAGGCGAGGCGCACAGCCGCTGCGCCACCTCATGTTGCAGCATACCCGCCACA
>OCHI01001745.1_pt1 | contig 14608 bp, 10 predicted proteins | sample 1538691 | NCBI WGS metagenome assembly OCHI01 (sample SAMN04571718, study PRJEB22368) | human gut metagenome | biome: human gut; material: stool | host: Homo sapiens | place: Luxembourg | collected 2012-09-21 | reverse complement strand
CACGTGGATATTCGAGAAAGGAGGGAATCGGACGAATTTCCCCGTAAAGATATGTAAATAGAGGCTAGAGGTTAGAAGTTAGAGGTTAGAGATCCGATCACTCTGATAGCTCCGATGGTTCCGATACTATCCGATGGATAGGACCTCGTAAGAGGTCCGACGCATCGTAGCCGTCGGTCGGAGGGGCAAAGCCCCGAACGACCGATGGGGGGCAAGACGATATCAGTTTATCGACCCCTTGTGGGTCGGACTAGGCGCAGCTTATAGTTACAGCTCCAGTCCGACCTCCCACAATGGGGAGGTCGCTTACTTCACATGGCACTCCTACCCCCAGTCGTTCGGAGCGTAGCCCCTCCGACTGGGGGCTATGATTCGTCCGACCGCAAGCGGTCGTATCGCTCCGACAGTTCCGATCCACTCCGACACCTCCGATAGTTTCGATCGCCAACCGCCAAGAGCTAACAGCCAACAGCCAATCCATTATGGTGACCTCATCTATGCCTCGCTTGTCGCTCATGGGTAGCTCCTGACAGAGCAATTATAGAGACTATTGACTTTTGCAATAGTCTCATTATAATGCGTCAGCTTGAATAAAAGCTTCCGTTTTGACCGCTATCTCAAAAGTTGTTTGTATATTTGCCACTACTACTAGTGACTATATGCTTATGAAGCAACTACTACATACTCTATATACCCTCGTCGTTTGCGCTCTACTACTGCCTTGTGGGGCATTCGCTAGTGATCAGTGCGTAGCCGCCGAGCATTCCTCTGACCAGCCTCTCACCTTGGTGACAGCGCAAGCCTTAGGCATCGACCAGTCTGCCCCTCAGGTAGAGGTGCGTGACGGATCTATCATACCGCTCTGCGAGTATGAGCAGATGCAGGTCTTTAACGTCATGGGACAGGAGGTACGCAACGAGCATTTGCCATCAGGCGTCTACCTCGTGCGCCTTGTCGTGCAGGGAGAGACCTACACACTCAAAGTGGTCATACGCTAATCCGACTACTAAAGCTATTCATGTAGCCCACTCGTCGAGAGCTATCCGCGTCGTGCTGTGCTATCGTTAGCCAGACTCACGTGGAGGATAGCTCTCTTGTAATATATCCTATCCTATGCTTGATCAAATCCAGCAACTTCAATCAGCACTCTCCAACCTCGTAGCCTCTACACCCGAAGAGGCCGAGCAACTACGCATAGCTTATCTAGGTAAAAAAGGACGCATCACCCAGCTCTTTGAGGCCTTTCGTCAGCTTCCCCCCGAGGAGAAGCGACAGCTAGGTGCAGCACTCAATGAGCTCAAGCAAGAAGCCACCGCGCGCATTAAGGAACTCCTAGCCTCTGTTGCGACGCAGTCGGTGCAGCAGACGATCGATCTGACCCGTCCCGCCGTACCTTATCCACAAGGCTCGCGTCACCCGCTCACGCTCATACAGGAGGAGATCTGTAATATCTTCGAGCGGATGGGCTTTAGCATAGCTGAGGGGCCTGAGGTAGAGGATGACTGGCACGTCTTTGAGGCACTCAACTTCCCGCCAGACCATCCCGCACGAGACATGCAGGACACCTTCTTTGTGGATCACAAGAGCAATATACTCCTCCGCACCCACACCTCATCCGTGCAGACTCGTGTCATGAAGAGCCAGGAGCCGCCCATACGCGTCCTCTGCCCTGGGCGAGTCTATCGCAATGAGGCTATATCGGCGCGTGCTCACTGCTTCTTTCACCAGATCGAGGGACTATACATCGACCGCAACGTGAGCTATGCCGATCTCCGAGAGGCGTTGCTCTTCTTCGCTCAGTCGCTCTTTGGTGCAGATACGCAGATACGCTTGCGCCCGTCTTACTTTCCCTTTACCGAGCCGAGTGCGGAGATGGATATCTCGTGCGGCTTGTGCCACGGCGAGGGGTGTGGCTTCTGCAAGCATACCGGATGGGTCGAGATCTTGGGCTGCGGTATGGTCGATCCTAACGTGCTGGAGAACTGTGGCATCGATAGCTCCGTCTATAGTGGCTACGCCTTCGGACTAGGTGTGGAGCGCATTGCCAATCTCAAGTACAATGTCAAGGATCTGCGCTACTTCTCGGAAAACAACCTAGACTTCCTCTCGCAGTTTACCGCACACACTACACCACTCTAAAGGCTGCTCAACGACGTGACGCTTGACGAACGCTACCGCCTGGCACTGGAGGGGCTTGCACAGCTCTATCCCAATGCCGATACGGAGCTTATCTACCACGACCCCTTCAGTCTACTCGTAGCGGTCGTTCTCTCGGCACAGTGTACCGACAAGCGGGTCAATATGGTGACGCCGCAACTTATGGCGCACTACCCGACGCCCGAAGCAATGGCGCGCGCCTCGGTCGATGATCTGCTAGCCTTCATGGGGAGCGTCAGCTATCCAAACAATAAGGCGAAGCACCTCATCGGGCTCTCCGAGCGGATCGCTCAGGAGCATCACGGCATCGTCCCCTCAACGCGCGAAGAGCTAGAGGCGCTCCCAGGTGTAGGACGCAAGAGTGCTAGCGTGATGCTAGCTGTCTGCTTTGAGACGCCAGCGATGCCGGTCGATACACACGTCTATCGTGTGGCCAAGCGCATCGGGCTTGCCTCCTCACGCGCTACGACGCCCTTAGCGGTCGAGCAAGCACTCGTCAAGCGCATCCCACAGGCACAACTCATACGTGCGCATCATCAGCTCATCTTGCTAGGACGCTACATCTGCAAGGCACGCAAGCCTCTCTGCGCTGAGTGTACCCTCCACAACTGCTGTCGCCACTACGCCACAGCAGCCAAAAAGCAATAAACACATACATAAGCAGTCCACAGGCAGAGCGTTGCATACCCTGTGAAGAGCGAGGACTTATAGTCTCTGCTCCATAGAGACTATCGACTTTTGCAACAGTCTCACATAACCTTTGCGCTCGCTATCTGCTAGGGACTCATAAACTAAGAGGGAGACTTCCGCTACTATGCGGGAGTCTCCCTCGTGATATATTATAGTGCTGTGTTTCCTATTAGGAGACTGTTGACTTTTGCAACAGTCTACAGTCTCATTAGGAGCGTCGCACTGTGGTCCTAGTGGACCGTCGGGTTACTCTTACTTGACGATGCGCGTCGTGTAGTTGCCGACGAGGACAATGTAGCTACCAGCAGGTAGTGCGCTGATGTCAAGCGCATGCTCTGTGCTAGTGAGGAGTAGCTGACCGGTGTAGTCGTAGAGACGTACCTCAGCACCCTCAGCAGCACCAGCCACCTCGAGGCGTGTACCGCCGTTGGTCACGTAAGCGACAAGCTGGTTCTGTGTCGGCTGCTCGACAGCCACAGAGAGCCTAAAGGTTACCTTGACCTTGGTGTCCTTGTTGAGAGTAAAGTAGTAGTAGCCTGTCTCTGGTGTAGGGATGGTCTCATCATCGATAAACCACTGGTCGACCTCGTAGCCATCATCTGGCGTAGCTATCACCTTGACTTTGCTGCCAGCGGGTACCTTAGCACCACTCTCGATAGGATCTAGGTCTACCGTAGCTGTGACAGTACCACCCTTACTAGCTTCTAGGGTGACGGTGTAGTCGACTGCTGGAGCAGGCTTCTCGGAGAAGACTGCATGTATATCAGCATCCTCGTTAGCCTTAAAGGTATAGACAAAGCCATCCTCTGAGAGTGCCTCTGCAGGTACAGGCTTGCCATTGTTTGTGTAGACCACCTGATAGTCTCCACTTATGGTGAACTTAGCCTTTACCGTGACGTCACTGCCTAGCGGGATGCGCTTCTCGCCGAAGATTTTCAGCGGGTTGCCCGAACCTCCTGGCTCTAGGTAGGTAGTCTCAAGGGTGCATCCCGTCGGTCCCTCGGAGCTAACCTTTATGAGAGCTGTGGTCTTCTTCTGGGTCTCGGCAAATACCATCGCAAAGCCATCTACCGTGAAGGTGTAAGGGTTCTTACCCTCAGTGCCTGGGATAAGCTTAAAGTCATCATCAAGCCAATCCTTGACCTCGTAGCCTTCCTCAGGCGTTACGGTCAGTACGACTTCTGCACCAGCAGCGAGCTTCGCACCACTTTCGAAGGGCTCACCATCTGCTGTACCAGTGATCGTAGCATGCTTATCGCAATCGTAGTAGACGTAAAAGCCTATGGCACCCTCTGTGAAAATAACCTTGATGTTAGCTGGCTCCTCTAGAGTAAACTCGTACGTGAGCCCCTCGTCTGTGAGCTTGTCCGCAGCTACTGGGTTATCATTGTGTGTGAAGGCAACGGTCGCTCCAGAGACGGTAATGGTTGCCTCGACTCTTACCTTCGTACCGACAGGCAGGTCTAGCGTTGGATTTTTACTCTCAGCTGGTTTCTCCCAAGTGGTGCTACCAGGTGTCTGATACTTAACCGTAGCATAGCCTACTGCGCCCTCCTCCTGGACTGAGAGCTGAACCTTCTCTGCGGGTGTAGCACCCTCCTTCTCGACCACGGCTGATAGTGTGAGAGGTCCCGTTACGACGACCTTAATTCCTTCGTAATCTTGGCTCTCTGAGGGCGTTGGCTGCCCATTGACGAGGAAGTGGACTAGCTTATAGCCTTCGTCTAGGTAAAGATCGACACGAAGCTCTGTTCCTTCGGGGACTTGATCGCCACTAGCTACCTCCGTAGGAGATGAGAAGATACCATACTTCACCGTCATGGTTGCATTCTGTGGCTCCTCGATGGTGACAACGTAAGACTTAGCTTCAGCCTTCTTCTCGATGACCGCCTCGATGGTTACTGCTGTCACTTCTTTCGGAGCTACATAGTAAGTCAAGAGAGTCTGCATATCGTTAGGTAGTCTCTTCTCGCCATTGATGAGGTAGTGCTTAAACTCATAGCCCTCATTGACAGTTGCCTGGATCGAGATGGGAGCTTGCTCCTTGACACGCGTACCAGAGGGTACATCTGCAACGGGATTGACGGTCTTCACTGTGAGCGTACCATTTGCTGGCTGCTCGTAGGTGACAATATAGCCACTCTCTACGAGCACAGCCGAGATGGTTGTAGCCTCTGAGATAGTGATCGTCTTCCTAAGAGGAAAGAGGTCATCTTTAGGCTCTACCTTGTCATTGATGAGCCAGTGGTCTATCTTATAGCCTTCGTCTGCCTTGATCACCATAGTAATCTCACTACCAGTCTCTACTTGGTCACCAGAATTGAGGGTCTCATCAAATATGCTGGTTCCCTTGTGTAGCTCGATCGTACCATGCTCAGGCTTCACGACTGTGACAGGGACGAGTGTCTGAGCTGACAAGTTTTTGAATGCGACGGAGACGGATACATCCTTCATTACAAGATGAGAGATTCCGTAGCGTATGGACTGATCATCAAATGGTTTAACCTTTTGCCCATCTATGAGCCAATAGTCGATGTCATAACCCTCGGCTGGCTTTGCGGACAGTCTAATAGTTGTACCTGAGTCCACCTTGTCCCCCGAATTAAGGACCTTGTAAGGCTTCGTTCTGTTCACTGTCAGAGTTCCACCTTCTGTAGGCTGCGTGATATTGATGGTGCAGGGCGTAACTGCAACCACCTTGGCAGAGATAGTCATATCCCCTTGAACCCACTCAGAATCTCCATAGGTTGAAGTGATGGGCTTTTCGGTCCCATTGATGGTGTAGTGGGTTGCTACGTAACCAGCATCTGCAGTCACCTGGATGTTCAGACGCGTGTATCTATCGACCTGATCTCCACTATTCACCACAGTTGCTGAAGCCCCATACCCATAACTAGCCGTTATGGTGGCATGCTCCACCGGGACAATGGTTATTGTGTACTTCTGCGCCTGTGCCATGAGCGGCAACAGGAAGAACGTACCCAACAACGCTAACATAGATAACATTCGTTTCATAAGCGTATATGTTTAAGTGTAAGTGATTGATTTATCTGTCTATAAGGGGGTTGTGTCTTTACGCAAGGGGAAAAGAGGTAGCGAAGCCGCGATGCTCCATCTACCTATCTCTTTCCAAAGGGCTAAGGTAATGAAAAACAAGGAGAAAAACAACTGCCGAGTAATTTCTATTTTGACGCTGTTTTGAGGTTAATCCCTGCTTTGAGGTGCTGGAGGGGAACCTTCAGCACTGAGATGCGATAGAGAAGAGCTCACAAGCCCCGATGCAACTTTGCTTCGAAAAAGTAGCCCCCACGTATATTTGAAAACTCCCACGTGGAAGGCTTGCTTTTTTCGAAAAAGAATGTTAGCTTTGTAGCAACTATAACCCTTAAATGTTTCAAACGATATGACAAGAAAACTACTATCTTCATTACTCCTATTCCTTGCTCTGAGCTACGCGCTGACCGCTCAGCAGACGGGGTGTAAGATCACGCAAAAGCCGAAGGCACTACCGGCGGAGGCGTGCAACTACTCCATCTACGGTACGAGTCCCAATGGACGATACATCTATGGGAACAGTCCTAACTCGACAGCCTTTTGCTACGACACAGAGCGTGACACCACCTCGCTCTTCCTCTCTGAGACGGGTGCTGAGAAGTATACGATCTACGCAGTCTCTGATGCTGGTGAGATCTTTGTCGCTCTGGATGAAATAGGTGCTTTTGTCTACAATATGGTACAAGAGAAGCTACACGAGATCAAGACCCCTGATAGCAACTGGCCTGACGTAAGACCTGTCTACGTGACTCCAGACGCCAAGCACCTCGTGGGGTACGTGATGGATCCGACCTATGCTCAGAAAAGCATGACGCTCCCGATCTATGGTACACGTGGTGGGGACGGCTCCTGGACGATCAAGACGCTCCCCATGCTGGACAAAGACTACCTAGGCAATAAGCCTCACTACACGCAGGCTTTCTTCTGCTCGCCTGATGGTAAGAAGATCCTAGGGCGACAAAACACCCGCAACGGCTCTGACAGACCGCTCTTCTGGCAGCTAGATGAGCAGGGGCAGTATCAGTGCTCTACGCCTTGTGACTCATTCCTCTACAATCTAGATGTGCCATTGCCTGGTCCCCAGCCTGAGTGGGAGGACTATGTGACGGCAGACTATGAGAAAGAGCCTGACCTATATAGTCAGCAAGAAGCGGAGTTCAATAAGGCATACGACGCTTGGCTAGAAGCGTATGACAAGGTGTTTAAGGGTGTCGCTATTGATCTCGCTTGGCAGATTATGTCTCCAGCTAGTGGGTACTGGATGATCTCGATCCAAGAGGAAGTTGGTGAGGGCTATGCGAACATCTCCTATCCAGGTGCATTAAATGTCGCTGATGGTAGCCTCGAGAGGATCAACATCAAGGAGGCTTATGGTCTCGGTGGGGTCGGGCGTACTAATGATGGAGGCTGGCTCTGCTATCCCGATGGTAGCCGAAGCCGCTCTGATCGCAATACCTACATAGTTTACCCAGATGGAAAGAAGATGAATATGCTGGAGTATCTTAAGAACTTGACGGGTAAGGATCTGTCTGAGTTCTTCACCTACTCCTACATGCCTGATGGAGAGACGGAGCAAAAGAGTATCACAGATATGGGCACCGTGCAGTTTTCTGCTGATGGTAAGACTCTCGTAGCTTGCGCTGTAGATAGGACGGGTACTAACTACTATCGCAATGCTTATCTACGTATTGACAAGCACTTCCTCGCTCAGCCTCTAGGGGTCGCTCCCGTAGAGCTGCAGCCTGACGAACTCTCGATCCTCTGGCAGAGTGAAGCACTCCTCTTCTCAGAGCCTGCTACGGGTACGCTCTACCTCTATGACACGGCTGGTAGACTGCTAGACAGCTACACGCTGGCAGCTACCTCAAGGCTCTCCTTGACAGACCTAGCTCAGGGCCTCTACATTGGTCAGGTTGTCACGGAGCGTGGCGTTAGCACCGTACGATTCATTCGTTAGAAGACGTTTCTGACAAAACGAACTAGTCCCGCAAGGAGTCTACAGCGATGTAGTACTCCCTGCGGGACTGCTGTCTGCTGACTCGGGTCAGAGAGAGTTCTTTAGACGCTAGAAGTTGACCGAAAAGCCCATGTCTAGGCCTATGCGATGAATTAAGCTGGACCCTGAGTAGATGCCCATCTTGTAGTCAACGCCAGACCGCCATGCCACACGTGGGGAGTAAAAAATATCCACGTGGAGATTTGAACCTCCCACGTGGATTTCATGTTTTATAGTCTCATCACTCCGTAGTGACTCTGCGGAGATGGGGCGGTGCCCTCTTATTTACTCTCCTCCTCCTGATCGATGAAGTCGAGGTAGCTGCTGAGCGTGCGCTCAGCTTGTCCTACTTGTTGTGGCGTGTAGAACTGCGCATCTATGAGTTCGTCGGGCAGGTACTGCTGCCGTGTGTAGTGCTTGGGATAGTCGTGCGGGTAGCGGTAGTCGACACCGTAGCCGAGGTCAGACATGAGCTTAGTAGGTGCATTGCGCAGATGTAGCGGGACTGGCAGATTGCCCGTCTCACGTACCTTGGCGAGGGCGGCATCGATGGCGAGGTAGGCGGAGTTGCTCTTTGGCGAGCCAGCGAGGTAGACGACTGCCTCGGCGAGCGGTATGCGACCCTCGGGCCATCCGATGAAGTCGACCGCCTCGGCAGCAGCCTGCGCCACGACGAGCGCCTGCGGGTTTGCCAAGCCTATATCTTCGGCTGCTGAGATGACCACACGACGCGCTATGAAGCGAGGCTCTTCGCCACCCTCGATGAGGCGAGCCATCCAGTAGAGTGCTGCATCGGGATCGCTGCCTCGTATGCTCTTGATGAATGCGGAGGCGATGTCGTAGTGCAGCTCGCCATCACGATCGAAGGCGGCGGGTTGCTGGCGCGCTACGCTGGCGATCGCTTCACCAGTCAACTGTACAGCGGTCTCGTCGGGGTGCTGCTCGAGTGCCATCGAGAGGGTCATCTCGAGGAGGTTGAGCAGCTTGCGGGCATCACCGCCTGCGAGGTGGATGAGCAGCTCACGGTCGGCACCCTCTAGGGTTACTTGGTAGCGAGAGAAGAGCGGATCGGTGGCGAAGACGCGGTCGATGAGCTGGGAGAGATCGCTATGCTCCAATGGCTTGAGGACGAAAACCTGACAGCGTGAGAGGAGTGGGCGGATCACTTGAAAGGAGGGGTTCTCCGTGGTAGCTCCGATGAGTGTGACCACGCCCTGCTCGACGGCAGCTAGCAAGGAGTCTTGCTGAGACTTGGAGAAGCGGTGTATCTCGTCTATGAAGAGGATGGGCCGTCCCTGATGCTGTGAGAAGAGACCAGACTGCGCCTCTTTGGCCTCCTGCAGAGTCTTGCGCACATCGGCTACGCCTGAGCCTACGGCCGAGAGACTATAGCAGCGGCACTGCATCATTTGCGAGAGGAGCCGTGCTAGGGTTGTCTTGCCGACGCCGGGCGGTCCCCATAGGATCATGGAGGGGATGTGTCCCCGCTCGAGCATAACGCGCAGTGGGGCATTCGCACCGACGAGGTGAGACTGTCCGACATACTCTTCGAGCGTCTTAGGACGCATACGCTCCGCTAGCGGTATCTGCTCTACTGACATATAGTGCAAATGTACAAAAAGACTAGCCTTTGGCTGTTGGCTGTTAGCCTTTGGCTATTGTAGGGGGAAAGGTCAGTCTGCGAGAGACGATAGGTAGCGAGCGATGCCTCGGCGGATGGATACTAGTCCGAAGCGTGACGGATCGATCTCTGCGGGTGTGAGCCAGCAGAGCTGCGCTACGTCGTCCATCGCTCTTACGGCAGGCATCTCGCTCGGTAGCTGAATCGTGTAGAAGAGATCTAGCGTCGGCACGAGGAAGTCGCTGTAAAGGTAGCTGTTGGGTAGAGAGAAGGCGTAGGCAAACTGCTCCGTGGGGAGTCGTAGTCCGCTCTCTTCGTATAGCTCTCGCTGCGCAGCCTCTTCGCCTGTCTCGCCCTTGTCGACGAAGCCGCCTGGGAGGTCTAGCGTCCCCTTGGCGGGCTCTTTGCCTCGGGTCGCCACGAGTAGCCGGCCCCGCAGATCCCGCACGAGGAGGGCCACCGCGGCACTCGGGTTGTGGTAGTAGGTGAAGCCACAGCACTGACAGTGCTGCGCCTTGACACCATGCGCCTCCAAGCGGTCAGCACCACAGCGCGGGCAGTAGTCGAAGGTCTCGCGTTGGCTCATACTTACAGGTTCCGTTCGCGAGCTAGTGAGGCTGCACCCAGTACGGCCGCTTGGCCCTTAGGGAGTGAGCTGAGGAGGATCTGGATAGAGCCTTTGTAGATGTGGAGTAGTGCTTCGTCAAAAGCTTTGCGCACTGGCTGTAGGAGCAAGTCGCCACACCGTGCTACGCCTCCGAAGAGTACGAAAGCTTGCGGTGCTGAGAAGCAAGCGAACTGCGCCAAGGCGCGTCCCAATATCTCTCCCGTCTCCTCGAAGACCTGTCGCGCTAATGAGTCGCCCGTCGCTAGAGCTACCTCTGCCACAGTCTTGCTGGTCAGCTCTTCGTCAGGTATATCACAGAGTTCGCTCCACATGCCTTGTTCTAGACAGAGCTTCTTCAGGCTCACGGCACGTCGTGCTACGGCAGGTGCTGCGACAGAGGCTTCGAGACAGCCGTATCGTCCACAGCCGCAGAGTTGATGTGGCTCTCCGACGGCTAGGTGGCCTAGCTCGCCAGCCTTGCCTTGGTAGCCACGTATGAGGCGGCCATCGGCATAGATACCGCTACCTACGCCTGTGCCGAGGGTTATCTCGACAAAGTGGTCTAGCCCACGCGCCACGCCGTAGCTATGCTCCCCGAGCGCGCTCGCATTGGCATCATTGTCTAGGATGACGGGTAGTCCTGTACGTGCCGAGAGCTCAGCAACGATGGGACTGATGCCAGCCCAGGGTAGATTGACCGCCTCTTCGATACAACCGGAGAAGTAGTTGGCATTCGGAGCTCCGATGCCTATTCCGACGACCTGGTCTGTTAGGGCGGAGTTAGCGATCATTTGCGTTATCTGCTGGCTCAACGCCTCGACGTAGTCAGCGAAGAGGCTCCCGTTTTGCTTCGTCAAGAACGTCTGCGAGGCGACTATTTGCCCCTCATCATCGACGATGCCCAGCTCAGTGTTGGTACCACCTATGTCTATGCCTAAGTATAGTGACATGTTGTTGCTCTATATAATATAAGGAGTGGGCAATGCTTAGTAGCTCGACAGGTCCTCTAGAGGAGGATATGTCTTGCTAACTTAGCATTGCCCACGATGTGATTACATATATTGCTCTTAGGGCTTACTCATCGATCTTGAGCAGATCGCCAGTCGTCTCAGCGATGCGCTCGTAGTAAGCCTTGTCGTAGCCGGGGAAGTAAGGCATATCGCTCATACCATAGCCGTTGGTCTTGAACTGCCCGTTCTCCTCCTTCTTCATGTTCCCGTCCATATACTTGACGAGTAGGTACTCGCCGAGCTTCTTCCAGCGGTGTGTCGCATAGTCAGCGGTCTCGCAGGAGAAGGTCGTGAGGACCTCACGAGCCTTCATCGGGTCTTGCTGGTAGATGGCTAGAGCCTGCTGATCGATCTCCGAGACGATCTTGTCGAAGCTCTGCTCCAGTTGCTGCTGTACGGGACGGATATCCTTCATCATAGGAGCATAGCGAGCGTAAGCCATATTGGCTACCCAGTTGTGGATCCAGAAAGCACTCGTCCAGGAGAAGTGCATCATGTCGCCATTGCCCACACGGTAACACTCAGGCGTGCGGAGTGAAGAGCAGTAGACAGGCGTAAAGACAGCCGTATTGGCATCATCTACACCAAACCACAAGATGCTGAAAGCGTCCGGCAGGTTAGGTCTGAGCTGAGCTACTAGCACGAAGCCTGTCTGCTGTGTAGCGATGGCACGCTCATTGACGTAGGTCTGACCATCGACCTCGAAGGTCATCGGGCGCCAGCGGTAAGGCACAGCGTAGGGACCAGCACCTACGTCCTTGGTCATATCCATCGGTGTACCCTCGTAGTGGTCACGCATCATGTCTCGTACGTCAGCGACAGAGAGCTTGCGGTTGGGAACAACGTAGAGAGGCATAGGCTTGGAGGCCTTCTCATCACCCATGACGAAGTGCTCGTACTGCTTCATGTTGTCGCTAAACTTATTGAAGAAAGCCCATACACGCGCCTCGCAGCCACGTAGACCACCTGGTGTGTAGGGGTTGTAAGCCTTTTGGAAGCTAAAGTCCCGGTCCGAACCCTTGTAGAAGCCTCTCTCACGAGCGAAGTCGATCACGTCGGGAGCGTAGAGACAGTTCTCAGGATCGTTGAACTTAATTTGCTGGATGCGAGATTGGTTAGCATGCGCTGAGATTGCATTGTCAGGGATACGCATAGCGACCCATACAGCACCCTTGCCGTACTTGCCCTTGCTAACTAGCTCAAGGACCCATGCCTCGTTTTTGTCAGCTATGGAGATGCTCTCACCAGAGCTAGCGTAGCCATACTCCTTGACCAAAGTAGTCATCACCTCGATAGCCTCACGAGCCGTCTTAGCGCGCTGCAAGGTTACATAGATGAGGCTACCATAGTCCATCAAGCCGTTTGGATCCATTAGCTCCTCACGACCACCCCATGTAGACTCGGTGATAGCTAGAGCGTGCTCATTCATATTGCCGATGACGGCGTAGGTGTGTGCCACCTCAGGTATCTGTCCAAGAGGCTTGCCCGAGTCCCACTCAGTGATCTGTCGCATAGAGCCGGGAGCGTGATCGGCAGCTGGCCAGTAGTATAGCTCACCATAGAGTGTGTGTGAGTCGGCACTATAAGAGATCATCACCGATCCATCGGCGGAGGCATTCTTGCCAACGAGTAGCCCTGTGCAGGCGTAGCTCTGGCTTGTGCCTAGGAGTAGAAGTGTAGTGAGTAGGGCTAAGAGCCTAGTCAGTGCATTCTTTGTCATAGTTCTTGATTACTATATTGTTAGGATTGATATGTGCAGTATATAAACGAAGAAATCACCAACCTACCACGCTGTGGTGCGATTGGCGATTCCAAAGATACGAAAAAAAGAAAGAAGGCACAGGGGAACAACCATATCGATAAAAACATTTGTGCCTTCTTTCTGGTGCCCGTAGCGTCCTCGTAAAAAGCTTAAATCCAAAGACAGGCACAGCGCGTGTCACCACGCAATACATTTATTTTACTTCCGAGACCCGCACTCGCGCGGGCTTTTCTGACTCCTTAGAGAGCCTACTTATGGGAAGGTTTAATTGGGGAGGAAGATTCGTCCTTGCTGTCCTGACTTTGCAGACTCCAGTGGCTTGATGCTACGCTCAGGCTCCTCTCCCGCTCTATGTCTCTAGCAGGTACATCGGACTGCAGTGGTTGCGCTGTAGCGGTGTGACGTAGACATCCTTGCCGACGCGGATCCCCTCAGCGAAGAGACGTATGTCAAAGGTCTTGCGTACTAGTTCGGGGTGGTTGTTTTCCTTGCTGAGGTGGCAGAGGAAGACGTTGCGCATCGTGGGCTGCCAAATACGGCAGAGGAACTCCACCGACTCATCATTGCTCAGATGCCCCAGAGGGCCACTGATCCGCTTCTTGAGGAAGGGCGGGTACTTACCAATTCGGAGCATCTCGGGATCGTAGTTGGACTCCAGCACCAGATGGTGTGCCAAGCTAGCGTAGTGCTCTATCGTCGGGGTCAGATGACCTATGTCTGTCGCTAGGGTAAAGGAAAAGCCATCTGTCGAAGAGATATGGTACCCCACATTGTCTGCGCTATCGTGAGGTACGGAGAATGGAGTCACCACGAGTCCTATCAGTGCAAAGGGTACCTCCGGCTCGATATCATAGCGCATATCGTGCTTGATGCGCTCCATGCCTCTCATATAGTCTAGCCCGCATTGCACTGGATGAGTTGCATAGACAGGTAGTCCGTAGCGATTGGCCAGCTTGCCTACGGTGCGTGCATGGTCGGCATGATTGTGCGTCAAGAGGATCGCCTGCACATCGTGCTCTAGCGAGAGCCCCGCTTGCTCTAGACCAGTCTTGATATCGTAGAGTGCTATGCCCGCATCTATGAGGAGCCCCTGCCCATCGTGCTCGAGGTAGTAGCAGTTGCCCGTGCTACCACTCGCTAGGCTCATAAATCGTATCATACCGTCAGTTCGCCACGCAGAGAGACTTGCATCAGATGCGCCACCTCCTCTGGAGATAGATCTTGCGCTAGGAGGTACATGAGCTTTGTGGTAGCACTCTCGGTGGTCATGTCACCTCCTCCGATGACGCCCGTCTGGCTGAGCACATTGCCTGTCTCGTAGCGCCCCATGACGACCGATCCGGAGTAGCACTGCGTCACATTGACGATCGTGATGCCACGTGCCACGGCGCCTTTTATCGCAGAGAGAAAAGCTTCGCTCGTTGGGGCGTTGCCACTGCCGAAGGTTTCTAATACCACTCCTCTGAGGTCTGGCGTGTGTAGGATGTGATCTAGGAGTGAGGCTGATAGTCCGGGAAACAGCTTGAGCACCACTACGTGCCCATCGAAGGCAGGTCTCCACGCTTGCGACAAAGCTGGCTCGTCAAAGCCGATAGCACTCGGGCTATACTTAATATCGATCCCTGCGAAGGCTAGGTGCGGATAGTTGGGCGAGGCAAATGCCTCAAAGTGCTCGGCACTATACTTGAGCGTGCGGTTGCCACGGTAGAGG
>OCHI01001728.1_pt1 | contig 14727 bp, 9 predicted proteins | sample 1538691 | NCBI WGS metagenome assembly OCHI01 (sample SAMN04571718, study PRJEB22368) | human gut metagenome | biome: human gut; material: stool | host: Homo sapiens | place: Luxembourg | collected 2012-09-21 | reverse complement strand
TTCCTACACCTTAAAAATACCAATAATATGCAATCCACAGCCTATCCACAACTCCCAATCTTTATCTGAACAACATTTTGTTACAATACAATAAAACTTCTACATTGTTAATATTCCACCTGGGGTTTCTCTTATTACTAAAATATTCTCTTCTCTTCCGTTTTTTGCGTTTACATATACTAAAAATTCTGTTTCATCAATTTTTCCTTTAAATTCATAGCATAAAATTTCTGTTTTCCATTCTGTTGGTATTATTACTAACGATTCGCTTTGTATGTCTAAGTTTTTGTTTAGTGTTGCTTTTGCTTCTTCTTTTGTAATTATTGCTACTGTGTCTGTTCTTTCTGTGTGTGAGTTTAAATATCCATTTGTTTCAACTCCAAGTATTTCTCCGTTATCTAGTGCTATTTTTACTTTTATTAAATCTGGATATACAAGTATGTCTCCTTGTTTATACACATAATTTACTGTTATTATATTTTCTTGAGTTTGGAAATATGATTCTTGCATATTTGGAAAGTCTATGCTTGCTAAATAGTCTTTTCCTATTTTATTTGCGTCTTCCCTGGTTAGGTTTTCTTCAACTACTTCTCTATCTTTATTTAATAAAACTAATTTTCCGCCTTTTACTGATATTGCTATTTCTGTTACTTCTTGATTTTCATCTGTTACTTCAAATTGATATACTGCTATATCTCCTTTATCAATTTTGCCTTTTTTGTTGAGATTCTCGGGATTTTTGCCTAAAATTTGTTTTATTTTTTCAACTGCTTCGTCTTCTGTAATTTCGGTGTCTGGTAATCCTTTTTTGTCTTGTAATTCTATGTGTTCTGAAAAGGCTCCATCATAAATTAGTCCTTCAAATTCATTAAAGTTTTTGTCTATATCTGTGAATGATACTTCGTCTAAGTTGTCTACTTGTCTTGTATAGTCTGTTCCTTCATTTTTTTGAATGTCATCCCATGAAATTTCACCTATACTTATTTTTTCTTCCATGTCATTTAGGCTATCTTTTAATTGAACACTGTATTTGTGTAGCATTTTTAAGTTATCCAATTCTTCTTGAGTTAGTGCTTCTTTGTAAATATTTTTTCTTGATAGTGAATAACTGTATTCACTTACTTGGTTTAAAAATTTGGCTGTTTTGTTTAGTTGCTCAACATTTAAAGGAATTTGTGATAAGTAATTTACTGCTGTATCTGCTTCTTTCCAAACATGTGTTAAACTTTCTGCTCCTGCTTCACTACTGCTTGAAATTGTTGATTTTGCTAAGAAGTTTTCCACATTTTGTACATGTTCTGTTAATTGATATAGTGACATATCATATGAACTGTTTTTTTGTGTTTCGCATTGTTCTTCATTTTGATTCATTTTGTATATTAGGCAACCTATTAAAATAGCTGATATTATTATTGTCCCTATAAGGGCTCTTGTTTTAAAATCTCTTTTCATAATTTCTCCTTTTATTGATATTTTTTTCTTAGTGCTTATTTTTTATTCACTTTTTTTATTTTTTATGGTATACTTTGTCCTGAAAACGTTGTTTTCAAATTAGGCAATTTTGTTGTCTTTTAGATTAATTTTAAAGGTGAGCTTATGAAAAAAATTCTTATTTTTTATGGTGCTTATGGCGGTGGTCATTTGTCTGCAGCTAAAGCTATTAAAAATTGTTTAGATAAAAATTATCCAGAGTGTGAAACTCTTATGGTTGATTGTGTTGAATATATTAATAAATATTTAAATAAAATTTCTACAACTGCTTATAAGGAGATGGCTAAAAAATTTCCTTGGATGTGGAAATTTGTATATAATAATTCTGAACATGGAGCTCTTGCAAAGATTTCATCTACTTCAAATAAATTAATGTCAAAAAAACTTAATAATATTTTGCAAGAATTTGATCCTGATTTGGTAATTAGTACACATCCTTTTTCTAATCAGATGTGTGCTTATTTGAAAAAAGATAAAAAGATTAATTGTAAAATTGCAACAATTTTAACTGATATGGCTCCACATTCTCAGTGGACTGTTGGTTCTGAATATATTGATTACTTTTTTGTTGCAAATAAAGAGATGAAAAATGCTTTGTCTGATGAGGGAATTGCTGATTTTAAAATTTTTGTTACTGGAATTCCTTTGTCTGAGAGATTTAAAACTGATTTTGATAAAGAGTCAATTTGTAAAAATTTTGAGCTTTCTGCTGATAAGAAAACTATTTTATTTTTTGCTGGTGGTGAATTTGGTCTTGGAAGAAAGAGGACAAGTTTTATTTTTAGGGCTTTAATTCGTTTATTTAAAGATTATCAAATTGTTGCTATTTCTGGAAGAAATAAAAGAATGTTTTCTAAATTTAATAAATTAGTTGAAGGGTATAATGTTTCAGATAGAGTTAAAGTTTTAGAGTATACTGACAAGGTTCCTGAGCTTATGCATATTTCATCTATTGTTGTTACAAAACCTGGTGGTCTTACAACTACTGAGAGTTTAGCTTCTGGTTTACCTATTATTGTTGTTAATCCTATTCCTGGTCAAGAGGAGGAAAATGCTGATTTTCTTGTAAGAAATGGTGTTGCAATCTGGATTAAGGATGATGATAATGTTGCTAGAATTTTGAAAAATTTATATAGACATCCTGAGGTTATTGATGAGATGAGATCTCATATTCCAGAACTTGCTAAACCAAATTCAACTGAGGATATTTGCAATGTTTTGATTAATACACTTTAGAATTTTTAAATTATTTCACAGGACAAATCGCCCTACTTTTTATTGAGCTCAGATATTTATATAATTCATATTAGATTTTTTTATATATCATTTAAAACGAACATTATTTTTATTTTCGATTCCTTGCTTAAAAGATTTTACATAATCCACTAAACTTCGTTTAGCAGATTATGTAAAAATTTTCAAACTGCGCGTCACTCGAAAATAAAAAATAATGTTCGTTTTTCTTTTGAAATAAGTCATTATACAATTTTTAAATTATAATTTTTCTATTACTTCTCTACTTAATTCAGTTATTTGCATAATTTCATTAATTGAATATTTTTTATCTTTCATATGCTTTGCTATTTTTTTCTTTTCAATTTCTTGGCCTTCTTTTCTTCCGCTTTTTTTCACCTTCTTCTTTTCCTAGTTGCCTTACTGAAGCTGTTTCCCATACATACTTTTCCCTCAATTCTGCTATATAACAGGCATGTTCATCTTGACATAATTCATCATATTTCTTTTTAGCTTCTTGTATTGCCTTTATTGTTTCTTCTAATTTCTCATCTTTTTCTTTGCTATCATCCAATTTCTTCACCTCTAAATCCTTTATAAATTTAATCCAAAGGTTTAAGCTATTATCTTTACTCTTTATTTTCTCTATCTTTGGTAACTCAAGTATATAAACTTTAATCTTGTCTGTCAAGACTATATTTCCATAATCTTTCTCTCTCATTTCATATTCTGTTAGTATTTTCTTTACTTCTTTGTGCTTTTCTAATTCAAAATTTGCTACTAATATTGCTATTGATGTTTTAGCATCAATATAGTTTTCTCCTGCTTTTAATCCTTTTATAAATAATTTGGATACATATCTCATTAGTCGTATCTCAATATTTCCTTGATCAACCATTTGCATTTCTACATCACAATTTACATTGCTGTTAATTTCTAGTCTTATATCCATTATTCCTATTTTATCATCTAATTCATCTTTTTCTGTTATTGGATTTTTATCTAAGTCTATTAATGTAATTTTTGATTCTAATATTGCTTCTAAAAATGATGTTGTTATTGTTTCACTTCCAACACTTCCAAATATTTTTTTAAATATGTAATCATTTGTTGGCATTAATTTTTTATTTTTTATCATAACTATTGCTCCTTTCAGTGTAAATGTCCATTTACGTTTACAATTTGTTATTGAATAGAACAAAAGCAGACATTAATAATATTGGCGCCTATAAAATATTTTAATGTTTTCATCTTTGAGCATACACGAAATTTGCAAAGCAAATTTCTGTGCAATACAAAAAAATGGACACAATAATCTTTATGATTATTGGCCCATTTCTTTCGAATATTCAAATAACTATATTGGTTATACTATGTTTTCCTTTTATTGTCAATTATTTTCGCATGACACCTTTCGACATATTAAAATCTTTTAAGCAAGGAATCTAAAATAAAAAAGAGGAGTTATTCTATTTTTCAGAATTCTCCTCTTTTTTTATATCTCTCTTCTGCCTTCCATTGCTTTCATTAATGTTATTTCATCTGTGTATTCTAAGTCGCCTCCAACAGGAATTCCGTGTGCAATTCTTGTTACTTTGATATTGAAAGCTTTTAGTAATTTGGATAAATATATTGAAGTTGCTTCTCCCTCTACTCTAGGGTTTGTTGCTATTATTACTTCTTTTATTTCATTGTCTCTTATTCTATTTAATAATTCTTTTATTTTTATTTCGTCTGGTCCGATTCCATTCAAAGGAGAAATTGTACCATGTAAAACATGATAAACTCCTTTATATTCGTGGGTTCTTTCCATTGCCATAATGTCTCTTACATCTTCTACAACGCATATTGTGCTTTGATCTCTTTTTGTATCACTGCATATTGGGCATGGGTCTGTGTCTGAAATGTTAAAACATATTGAACAATATTTTAATTTTTGTTTTGCGTCTGTTATTGAGCTTGTAAATTCTTTTATTTCATCATCACTCATGTCTAACATGTGATATGCAAGTCTTATTGCTGTTTTGTGTCCGATGCTTGGCAATTTTTCAAAACTTTCTATTAATTTTTCTATTGATGGTGAATATGCTGACATTTTTGCACCTCGCTTGTTTTACATTAATCCTGGTATATTAAATTTTCCCATGCTTTCGCTTGCTGCATTGTCTGCTTTTTGGATTGCACCATTTATACATGTTAATATTAGGTCTTGTAGTGTTTCTACGTCTTCTGGATCAACTACTTCTTTATTTATTTTTATTTCTTTTATTATTTTTTCTCCTGTTATTTTAACAGATACAACTCCTCCGCCTACTGAGTTTTCGAATTCTCTAGCTGATAGTTCTTCTTGTGTTTTTTCCATATCTTCTTGCATTTTTTTAGCTTCTTTCATAAGCTTATTTATGTTCATTCCTCCTGGGAATCCTCCCATTCCACCTGGAAATCCACCTCTTTTTGCCATTTTAAAATTCCTCCTTATTCATCTATAATATTTATTGGTATGTCAAAGTTTAGGTTTGACGTTTTTTGCACAATATTTTGTGGTTCTTCAACTTTTATTTGCATTGTTTTTCCTGATTCTTGTACGATTGCTTTTTCTATTTCTAATTTGTTTGTTGGTTGTTCTACTACTGTTTTTCCAAATGCCGTTAGGCCAACTATTCCTAATTGCATATCATTTATTTCTACAGCTTTTGTGTTCATTAGGTTTGTAAATAATGTTATTTTTCCTTTTGTTTTTAGGTTATTTACTACTTTTGGCCAATATTCTGTGCTTGTTATATTTGCCATTGAAACTTTTGGTTTTGCTTGTTTTGTTTCTATTTTTTCTTTTGGAACTGCTGTAGGTTCAGGTTCTTGATATCTTGTTTGTGGTGCTTTTGCCACTATATCTCCTGATTCTAATTTTTCTTCTATTTTTTCAACTCTTTCTTCTAAGTCTCCGTGTTCTTTTTTATCTATTGTTAATTTTATTATTCCTGCTTGGAACATTATTGTTTTTTGAGTTGACCATTTTATATCGTTTTCCATTTCTGACAATTCTTTTATTAGATAAAATAGTGTTTCTTTGCTTGTTTTTTCGCTTAATTCTTTAATTTTTTCCATTTCATCTTTGCTGTATAATTCTAATTTTCCTTGTGATTTGAAAATTAAAATGTCTTTTATGTATTTGATTGTTTCCCATAGAAAGTTATATAATTCTTTTCCATCGTCTATTACTTCTTGTGTGGCTTCTAAAGCTTTTTCTGAGTCTTTTTCTAATAGGCTGTTTGTTATTTTATATATGTATTCGAATTTTGGAATTCCTACTAATTCTTTTATTTTTTCGTCTGTAATTTCTGAATCTCCGTCTTGAATACATCTTTCTAGTATGCTTATTCCGTCTCTCATTGCACCTTCTGATAATACTGCTATTGTATTTAGTGCTTCTTCAGAAATTGTTACTCCTATTTCGTTTGTTATTATTTTTAGTCTTTTCTTAATGTCTTCGTTTGATATTTTTTTGAAGTCAAATCTTTGACATCTTGAAAGTATTGTTGCTGGCAACTTTTGTGGTTCTGTTGTTGCTAAAATAAATTTAACATGTTCTGGTGGTTCTTCTAATGTTTTTAATAGGGCGTTGAATGCTCCTGTTGATAACATGTGAACCTCATCTATTATATATACTCTGTATTTTGCTCTTGTTGGTAAAAAGTTTACTTCATCTCTTATTTGTCTTATATCTTCTACGCTGTTGTTTGATGCAGCGTCCATTTCTACTACGTCTGTTAGTGAACCGTTTAATATTCCTTTGCAGATTTCACATTCGTTGCATGGTTCTCCATCTTTTGGATTTAAACAATTTATTGCTCTTGCTAAAACTTTTGCTGCTGATGTTTTTCCTGTTCCTCTTCCACCGTTGAATAAGTATGCGTGTCCAACTCTTCCTGCTATTATCTGATTCTTTAGTGTTCGTGTAATGTGTTCTTGGCCTACGAATTCACTAAAAGTTAATGGTCTAAATTTTCTATATAGTGCTGTATATGCCAATTTGATTACCCCCAATTTAAAAAAATTGGTATAAGCGATAGTTTCTCAGTGGAAAGCATGTTATCCGCACGAATACACTACTTATCGCTGCTTTCTTCCGAATCTGACGAGGTTCATAGCTTTTCATCGAATCATACTCTCCACTCAAAAGCTATCACTTATACCGATAATGATTATATAATGATATTTGAGTTTTAGCAAGTCTTTTTATTCACTTCTTTTAAAAATTATTTTTGAAAAGTCTGTTATTTGATTGTCAATAACTCCTTTTTCTTTGAATTCTCCTGCTGGTAGGTCTATTGTTAATGTTCCTTTATATTTCTCTTTTTCGCTTACTTGTAGGATTATGTCCATTGTTGCTTTTAGTTTTATGTCTTCTTGGTTTATTTGTGCTTTTTCTAACAATGTTCCGTTGTATTTAATTTCTGTATCTTCATTTGAAATGTATGTACCTAAGTTTTTATTGCTTATTCTAAATGCAATCATTCCTCCGTCTTGGCAGAATTCTTGTTTTTCCATGTTGTCTGATGTATTGGCTGAATATTCTATTTCTTTGTCTAAGTAGTTTTGTGTACTGTCTTTGAAACATGTTTTTAAGTTATTGCTTGTTGGAATTAGTACTTCTGTATTTCCTATTTCTTTTGCTTTTTCTATTTTCATGTTTGCAATTTTTATGCTTTCTATTTTTTGATCTACTTTGTCATTTTTCTTGAAATATATATATATATCATTGTCTTGCTCTAAGTTTAAATCCCATAGATTTTCGCTTTGATTGCTTTTTGCGTTTATTGAGCTTTTTATTATTACTTTATCTAGTTCTAATGGTAAGTTTTTTTCGCCTTCTACGTTGTATTTTACCATTAATAATATAGATATTGCTATTGCAATTAGTAGAAATGATATAAATATGTATTTTTTAATTATCCTTTTCTTGACTTCGTTTTCCATTATTCTTTCTCCTCTTTGAAAGATTTTTTCTTTCTTAACATTTTAAAAAAATCTTGTAGAATTTGCTTACATTCTTTTTCTAAAACGCCATTTTCAACTTGTACCTCATGATTAAATTTATGATCTTTAAATAAATTTAGAACTGATCCACATGCTCCTGTTTTTTCATCCATTGCTCCAATGTATACTTTTTTTATTCTTGCTTGGATGATTGCACCTGCGCACATTGGGCAAGGTTCTAAGGTTGTATACATTTCACATTCTGAAAGTCTCCATGCTCCTAATTTTTTGCTTGCTTTTTTTATTGCTCTTATTTCTGCGTGTTCTGTTGTGTCGTTTTTTATTTCTTTCATATTATGTGCTCTTGCTATTATTTTTCCGTCTTTTACTATTATTGCTCCGATCGGTACTTCTTCTTTTTCATATGCTTTTTTTGCTTCTTTCAAAGCTTGTTTCATTAATTTTTCTGTTTCCATTTTGTTTCCTTTTTATTTTTCACATATTACGATTGTAGCATATAATTATGTAAACGTCAACTTTTGCAATCTTTACTCGCCGTAGTGTTATATAATTTTATAAGAAATATAAAGTATATATTTTATATTATATGAAGTTTTTAAAACTTTCCTATACTGTAAAAAAGCATCAGTTACGAATAGGTAACTAATGCTTTTTTTAAGCCACGCTCGTATGTCCTTCTTTTTGGGCTAGCGAATACTATTTTTATTTTCTATTTTTAAGTTGTTGGACTTAAAGTTTTCTTATTATTTTCTTTTATAGAAGTCTACATTACTAATTTTCTTCTTAATTTCTCTATTGCTAATATCATTAATATTGATAGGCTAGCTATTCCAATTAATATTGTAATTTCATCTCCTGTTGCTGGAACGTTTTTCAAATTCTCTTTTTTATCTTCAGTTTTTTCTTCAGTTTTTTCTTCAACTTTTTCTTCAACTTTTTCTTCAACTTTTTCTTCAACTTTTTCTTCTTTGCTGTTTTGTACTTCAATTACATCATATGGTTTATATGTGTTTATTCCATCTGCTTCTTCTCCTAATATAAAGTATATTGGTTGTACATTTTGATTATATCCACTTAGGAATCCTGTTTCTACTAATGCATATGCTTTTCCTAATTCTAGTACCCATCCATCTTTGAATGAATTTCCATATACAATTATTCTACCTTGGCTATCTGTTATGTATCTAACTTTTTCACCATATTTATTTAATATTACTTTTCCTAGTCTAAATGTTCCATCTGGATTTCTTATTGCTTCATATAATGTAAATTCCACACCTTCTAGGTCTTTTCTTGTTTTTGCATCTGTTTTGTGAATTATGATTGCTCTGTTATTTGCTTTTCCTTCACCTACAACTCTTACTGATAATTTCTTATTTATTGTTTTTCCACTTCCAAATCCGAAAATTAATGCTGTATTTGATATTTCAACATCATCTCCAACTCCTTGTACATCTGTTAAATAAGTTATTTCTATGTATTTTCCATCTGGTACTGTGAAGATTATTGTTCCATCTTTTTCAATTTTATATATTGCTTTTATTATTTCTCCATCAGCTTTTACAATTATTGAAGATGGTTTTATTTGCATACGTGACATTTTATCTACAATCATTATTGTATCTGATTTAGGATCCATGTCATATCTTTCTTTGTTTACTTTTATAACAAATTTTCCAACATAATTATTATCAATTGATGGATTTTCTATTATTTCTTTTGTTATAGGATTATATGTATATGTACTTGTTACTGTATTTGATGTTGCATCTCCAAATTTAGCTGTATTTTTTATTAATAATGTGTGGTCTGTGTTTTCGTATGTATCTAGTTTTAGATTTTCTAATGCTTCTTCATCTTTAACAACTATTCTGTATTTTATGTAATAGTACTTATAATATTTTGTTGCATTGCTTGCTGTAATTTCTCTTAGAGGTACATCTAATGATATTTCTTCTCCATTTGCAATTCTAGCTACTATTGATTTAAACATATTTAATATTGATGTATAACTTCCATAATTTGATTCTGATCCATAAATTTCTATGCTTGATTCATCAATTTTGAAGTATTTGTTTGCACTTAATATATCTCTAATTGTTATTGTGTCTGAATTAACTCCACCTATTTTTAATACATATGTATATGATGGTGAACCTTGGTTGTCTATTGTTTTATCAATTTCAGATTTACTTATTGTTGGTGTTGTGCTTGGATATGTTACTTTTGCTGTTGATATATTTGTTTCTGTATTTTGTGTATTTTTAACTGTGTTTACATGGTTTATCCAGCCTTCAATATTTCTATTTGATTTAGTAATTATTTTTATTATTAGTTTTCCTACTGTGTCTTTAGTTATATTTTTTATTGTAAATATTACTTGATGTGTTGCTTCATCAAATCTGCTTTCTACTGTAGCTCCTCCTGATTCACCTTCCCATTCGTAACTGCTATCAACATATTCGTCATAGTTATTTTGATAATTTGGTAATATGTCTGTTATTGTTGCATCAAATTTGTCTAATCCTTTTGCATTGTATTTGCCTTCTATCTTCCATGTTACTTCATTTTTTTCTGAGTCGATTTTTTCAACTGTTTTATTAATTGTGTTTGTACTTTGTGGACATGTTGCTGTTGCACCATCATATTGTGTTGATGCTCCTTTTCTTTCTAGGCTTACACTATTTCTATGTGAAGTCCATCCACTAGCTTCTCTATTAAATTTTGTTATTACTCTTATTATTAATTTCCCTGTTGTTGCTTTTGTTATATTTTTTACTTTAAAAATAACTTTGTTTGTTGCTTCATCAAATATTTTCTCTACTATTGCTCCTCCTGATTCACCTTCCCATTCATATATACTGTCTACATATATATCTTTATATGTTTTTGAATTTATTGTTGTTTCTGGTAAGGTGTCTGTTATTGTTGTTTCTAAATTTGATGTTCCTTTTGCATTAAATTTTGTTTCTATTTTCCATGTAACTTCGTCTTTTTCATTGTCTATTGAATCAACTGTTTTATCTATTGATGTGCTATTTCTTTCCATATATGCATAAGATGAATCTGAATCATTTTTATCAAATGCGGTTACATATACAGAATTGTAATGATATATCCAATTTTCATTTTCTCTATTTAATTTTGTTTTTACTCTTATGATTAATCTTCCTGTTGTTGCTTTTGTTATATTTTTTATTGTAAATATTAATTTATGGGATGATTGGTCGTATTTTCCTTCTACTGTTGCTCCGCCATCTTCACCTTCCCAATCATATGTAAAATTAATGTATTCATCTCTATATTGATTACTTATAGGTAATGAATCTGTTATTGTTCCTGTATAAGAACTATTGTCTGACTCTCTAACATCAAATTTTGTTGATATTTTCCATGTAACTTCATCAGTTTCTCTATCTATGTTTTCTGTTATTTTGGTTATACTTACAGAATTTTGTGGGCAGTTTACATCTGCTGTTACTGTTCTTTCTGTATTTATTCCTGTAACTTTTCCTGTGTTTGTATGAATGTTCCAATTATCTATTTCTCTATTGAATTTTGTTTTTACATATACTATTAGTTTTCCTGTTGTTGCTTTTGTTATATTTTTAATTGTAAATATCACTTGATGTGTTGCTTCATCATAGCTTTTTTCTACTGTTGCTCCTCCTGATTCGCCTTCCCATTTATAACTTGATTCTACATATGTGTCATAATATGTTGTTCCATTTACTGTTGTGCTTGGTAATATATCTGTAACTTGAGCTTCGTGTGTATCATCATCATTAATATCAAAATCTGTTGTTATTTTCCATGTAACTTCGTCTGTTTCATCGTCTGTACTCTCTACGGATTTACTGATTGTACTCTCATTAGGTGTTTGTGGTTTATAAAATGTTGCAGATGCATCACTTGATTTTGTTCCATCAATTCCCTCAAGTGTAACCCTATTTGTATGTGTTTCTCCGTCTGTAATTTCACCTGCTGATGTTGTTGTTACATATATTACAAGTCTTCCTGTTGTTGTACTATCAATTCCTTCAACAATACATATTAATTTATGAGTATCTTTGTCATATGTAATAGTTACTGTTGCAGAACCTTTTTCTCCAATCCATTCATATCTATGTGATTCATATTTATCTACTGCACTTAGTGTATCTGTTATTGTTGCAGTGTGCTTATTTGGATCAGATTTTACTATAGTAAAGTCTGCTGCAATTTTCCATTCAATTTTTTTGCTGTTATCTTCTTTTGAATTGACTGTTTTAGTAATTGAACTCTCATTATATGAACATTGTGCTGTGTCTGATGAGCTTTTTGTACTTCCTACACCTGATACTGTTGCAACATTTCTATGTGTTATCCAATTACTGTTTTCTCTATTAAATACGGTTTTTAATTCAATAACTAATTTTCCTGTTGTTAATTTGCTAATATTTGAAACTGTAAGAATTAATTTATGATTTATTTCATCATAATAAGATTCAACTTTTGCTCCTCCATCTTCACCTTCCCATTTAAATGAATGACTTATATATTTGTCATATTTTCCATTATAGTTTGGTAATACATCTGTTATTGTTGCTGTATATTTATTAATATCATTTTCTTTAACAGTAAATTTCGTTTCTATTTCCCATGTAACCTCGTCTGTGCTTTCGTTAACATTTGTTACATTTTTGTTAATTGTGCTTTCAGGGATTATTCCTGGCCCTTTTACTGTTGCACTTTTTACAACTGATGATATTTCTTCTTCTTTTTCATTTTTCAATGTTGCTTTATTTACATTAACTAATGTTGTATATCCGCCATATGCTGAATTTAATACTTCTATAACTGTAGCGTATTCTATTGCTGTTAAATCTTTTTCTGTAATTTTATATTTCCATGATCTTGCTTTTAATAGGCTTGTTGTTACATTTCCATTTTCATCATATAATGTAATTGTTATATCATCCCATTTTATTAGCTTTTTATATCCATCTTTATTTGTTAATGTTATTCCTTCTCCAGAGTAATGTAAATCTGAAAAATCTGAGCCTGCTGTTTTTCCAAGTTTATCTTCTATAATTGCTCCTGTTGTATTTCCTTTTCCTTGACTATCAATTTTCAATTTCCAGTCAATTGTGTTTATGTATTTATCACCTGCTTCATTAACTTCTGGTTCTGTTGGCGTGCTTGATGCTGTTTTTTCTATTGTCCATGGAATTACTTCTCCTGTGTATGATATTGTTGCTGTATCTATTCCACCTTCATTACTTTTTATTGTTACTGTATTTGCTGATTGCTCAGCTGTCATTGCTTTGTTTATTCCTATGCTATCATAATTTATTTTTGCTGAATATGTTAAATATACTACTTCTCCTTCATGCATTATATGATCTATTATATATTCAAACCCACTTAAATCATCATTTACTTTGCTTTCCGCTACACTAGTTAATGATGACATTGTTGTTCCGTATTTTAAGCTTCCTTTTTCATATGTAAGGAATTTTGGGTTTGCTAGTTTGTCTATTATTTTTACATTACTATTTATTCCTGTTTTTGATGTTATTTTTAATGTATAGTTTAATAGGTCTCCGTTTTTTTCTACTGATTTTATTACATTTATATTAGCTGGATTGTATTCAAATGTAGGTTGTACTTTGTCACTGAATATTATTTTCTTTTCTGTCCCTCCATCAATTACTTTCATATTAACCTTGAATTTGAATGTTGTATCTCCACATGCTGTTAATTTTTCGTAATTTGGATCTTCTTCATTAAATGTTACTGTTACTGTATTATTACTTGAATTAACTTTCATTGAGTTTCCATATATTGTCCAGCTTTGTCCGTTCTCATCTTTTAATATGATATCAAATAAAGTTCCTCCTTCATTTGATAGTTGGATTGAAGCTCCTCCTATTTGCTTTGGTAATGTATATGTAAGTGAACCCGTGTCTTGAAATTGTAATTTATTTTCTTTCTCTGCAAATACCATTTGAATAGTATATGTTTTTCCGTTTTCAAGTACTGGTGGAAAATTTTCTACCTTTACTAAGAAATCATTTAAACTACTGCTTGTTTGATATGCTGCTTGTGTTTGTGTACAACAGCATAATAACATTACTATTATTCCTAATATAATTCCAACTATCTTTTTCATATTAGATGTTCCTCTCTTCTTTTATCTATACAAACTCATTTTAATATTTTTACATGTTTTGTCAATCTACTATTTCTTTTTATAAATTGCTGAATCTATTTATTTCCCTAGCTTTTTTCTTTTGTAAAATTGCTTTTATATCTTTTTTATTAAATTTTTTCATAAATTTTTTTCGATATTTTTTCGATATTTTTTTACCTACGGTTAAGCCATTTTGAATTTTTTTATTTTTTATATTCTATTAATTTATTTGATTGTTCTTTTGGTTAGGAACATGTTTTTGATAACCCATTAATAATTAAAAACCTAATTGCATAAGAAAAATACATATAAAATTTTTGAACCACCGCGCAGGGACCAAACGAACGAAGTGAGTTCGATTGAAGCATTCTACCTCAAATAGTATTTTCTTTAATAATTGAAAAACTAATTGCATACGAAAAGAAAAATACATATAAAATTTTGAACCACCGCGCAGGGACCAAACGAACAAAGTGAGTTCGATTGAAGCATTCTACCTCAAATAGTATTTTCTTTAATAATCGAAAAACTAATTGCATACGAAAAGAAAAATACATATAAAATTTTTGAATCACCGCGCAGGGACCAAACGAACAAAGTGAGTTCGATTGAAGCATTCCTCGAAATTTGAAAATAAGGATGTCATAAAAACATCCTTATTTTCAAATTTCGAGGAATGCGCCAGCAAGGTGTGAAAAAATTTTATATGTATTTTTCTAAATTAAGAACATTATATTTATTTTCTCGTTCCTTGCTAAAATCTTTTCCCAACTACTAAACTTTGTTTAGCAGGTTAGGGAAAAACTTTTAAACTGCGCGTCACTCGAAAA
>OCHI01001726.1_pt1 | contig 14740 bp, 10 predicted proteins | sample 1538691 | NCBI WGS metagenome assembly OCHI01 (sample SAMN04571718, study PRJEB22368) | human gut metagenome | biome: human gut; material: stool | host: Homo sapiens | place: Luxembourg | collected 2012-09-21 | reverse complement strand
CTTCGTGTCCATCGTGATCGGCGAGCTCGTCCCCAAGCGCATCGGCCTGGCCAACGCCGAAGGCGTGTCCAAGCAGGTTGTGGGGCCGTTGTCGTTTTTCCAAAAGATTGCCCGTCCGCTCGTGTGGCTAACTGGTGCTTGCTCCGATGGCCTGGCCCGTATCCTGCGCATCAAGAGTGCCGACGACCGCCAGAACGTCTCGGAAGAAGAGATCAAGTACATGGTCTCGGAGCAGGACGACCTGCTCGACGAGGAAAAGCGCATGATCCACGAGATCTTTGACTTGGGCGATACCGTTGCCCGCGAGGTCATGGTGCCGCGCGTGGACACCACCATGTGCGAGGACGACGAGACGGTCGCCGACGTGCTGTCCACCATGCGCCAGACCGGCTTCAGCCGCATCCCCGTCTATCACGAGGATCCCGACAACGTCGCCGGCATTGCGCACATCAAGGACCTGATCCAACCCGCGCTCGACGGCAAGGGTGACCAGCCCATCGCCGGCTTTTTGCGCGACGCCACCTTTGTGCCCGACACCAAGGACATCCTGCCGCTACTGTCCGAGATGCAGACCTCGCACGACCAGATCGTGGTGGTCGTGGACGAGTACGGCGGCACGGCCGGCATTATCACCATCGAGGATATCGTCGAGGAGATCGTCGGCGAGATCGAGGACGAGTTCGACCCCGACAACAAGTATCTCACGCGCCTTTCGCGCCGCGAGTGGCTCGTTGATGGGCGTTTTTCGTGCGATGACGCGATTGAGCTTGGTTGGCCGCTCGAGGAAAGCGATGATTATGAGACCATCGCCGGCTGGATTTTGGAGCTTTGCGACTCGGTGCCCGACATCGGAGAGGTGTTTGAGGTCGCGGGGTACAAGTTTAAAGTTCAGTCGATGCGTGGCCAGCGCATCTCGCTCATTCGCGTGATCGCTCCGGCCGAAACCGATAAGAAGGATTCCGAGTCTTCGGCAGAGAAGCCGGCGGCGTCGGGTGCGGGCTCTGTGGATCCGCACGATGCGACGAGTAGGGCAAGGAAGAGTAGGGGAGAGTTATGGCAGGCCTGTTCAACATCCTTAAGGTCACCGTCAGCGAGGACAAGATCTGCGCGCATGTGCTGGTGAACCCCGGCATGCCGCTCATGACCTCGGAGGATATCGAGGCCACGGCGCGCGTGTACTACCTGGTGCCCGCGATTGCCAAGCACCTGTGCCTGGGCGATTCCGGCCGCGAGTTCCAGGACTGCATGGGTCAGACCGAGCTCTGCCATCTGCTTGAGCACGTGACGGTCGAGCTCATGAACGAGACCGGTCTTGCCGGCAGCATCTCGTGCGGCCGCACGCGCGTAAGCGAGCACGACGAGCGCGTCTTTGAGGTTGAGCTTTCGTGCCCCGACGACGCGCTGGCCATCGGTGCGCTGTCTTCGGCCACCTTTATGATGGACTGGGCCTATCTGCACGCCGACCAGCCTGCCCCCGACGTGGAAGGCACGGTCGCGGGCCTGCGCAACCTGGTGCTGGGCATGCGCGCCGAGGCCGAGGGCAAGGATCCTCACGAGGCCGTCGCCGCTGCGAACGGCGAAGATGCTGCCGAGGACGAGGGCGCTGACGAGGGCGCTGACGAGGGCGATGTGCCGGTCGACGCCGAGCCCGTTGCCGATGCGACCGCCGAGCCCCAGGGCGTCCCCAACTTTGACGACGAGCCCCAGGTGGCGATTGATACCGAGGGCGCGGTTGCCGAGAACCACGAGGCCTCCGCTGCCGTCTTTGGCGGTGCTGCGACGGTTCCGGCAGGACCTGCGCATGAGGGCGGCCTGCCGCTCGTGGACGGCGCCGGCGAGGACCCGGGTGCCACGGTGGCCATGCCGGCTATGCCCCAGGAGTAGGCCTACGCGTTTATCACCATCACGTACCTGCGCCTTTGCCGTACGCAGATGAGCGGAGCGGCAAGTGATGCGCTGCGGGTATAATGGACAGCATTCAAACGGTGGGCACCGACGTGCCCGCAGGAGAGGAATGATCATGGGTAAGACTTTCAGCTTTGTCTCCGGCGCACTTTTTGGTGCCGCTGCCGGCGCTATTGTCGGCGTTGCTCTGGCCCCGCGCTCGGGCGCCGAGACCCGCGCCATGGCTGCCGATATCGCCAACGACGCCTGGGACAATATGCGCGACACCTACGAGCACAGCGCCGAGGAGGCCCGTGCTGCGGTGAATGACTTTGGCCCGATGGTCGACGCCAAGACCGACGACCTGCGCGCCAAGGTCGACTTGGCCCGCGAGCGCATGGACCAGCTGCGCGAGCAGCTCAACGACGCCATTTCGGGCGGCAACGTGACGCCTGCCGCCGACGTCGTGGTCGAGAACGCCGTTGAGGCTGATACCGAGGCTGCGGAGCCCTCGACCGAGGCATAATGCGCGCCGGGGATTTTGTCGGCGCCAAGATCTATCGCAAGCCTACTGAGGACAAGCGTACCAAAAAGGACGGCACACCGCGCAGCCCTAAAAAGCTCGGAAAGATTCACTTTCCGGTCTTTACCCCGGGCGGTACGCGCGTGGTCGGCTTTATGGTCCGCCAGTCCGATATCGCGGGTATGATCGAGCGTCCCGACCGATTCGTAGCGCTCGACGCCATTGGTGTCTACGAGGGCGCCATCGCGGTTGATGACGTCAAGGGCACCTACGATACCGCTGCGGCCAAGCGCCTCGACATCAACCTGGACGATTGCATCATCTGGGTCGGTATGGACGTGCGCACGGAATCGGGCGACGTCGTGGGCTATTGCTCGGACGTTGAGTTCAAGCCGCGCTCGGGCATCGTGCAGGCATTCTATGTGACCGCCGGTGCTGCTTCGAGTGTTTTGGTTGGTGACACGCAGGTGCCGCCGACGATGCTGCGCGGCTACGAGAACGGCGCGATGGTCGTCTCGGACGAGGTCAAGTCGCTCGGGTATTCGGGCGGTGCGGCTGCCAAGGCCGCCGAGGCCAGCGTCGTGGTGGGCGACAAGGTCAAAAAGGGCGCCAAGGTGCTCGACGACAAGGGATCGGTTGCCGTGGACAAGGGCAGTCGCGCACTGGGCAAGCAGCTCGGCAAGACGCGCGGCATGTTCAAGGCCTTTAAGGACGAATACCAAAAGGCGAGCGGAGGCTCGTCAAAAGCTACAAAATAGCGACGTACCAAATGATGGGAGGCAAGCCGGAGACCTGTTGCTCCGGCTTGCTGTGTTTATGGGGGAGGGCACATGCGCCAAAACGGATCCAACTTAAACGAGCGTTCGGGTGCGCGTCCGACGGCGCGCCGCGATTTGGGGCAGCTGCCCAGCGGTCAGCGCAAGCGTCACCGTAAGCCCGGCGCGATGTACCTCAACCATAGCCGCGGGTTTAGCGACCGCAGTGCGCGCATCGGCAACAGCCGTACGCCCCGTCGTTCGTCTCGCCTGCCCTACGCGCTCATCGCCGTGGGTTGCGCGCTCGTGCTGTTTATCGCTGCCGTCGTGGGCTACGTCAACCGCAGTGTGGACGTGGAGCTCAACGGCCAGAAGATCGCGGTGCGTGTGGGCTCTACGCTGCAGAATCTCATCGACGACCAGGAGTTGACTGACGCTTTCGACGCAGGCGACCTGCTGGCCGTCGATGACAGCGTGCTCAAGCGCCATGGGGGCGAAAAGCTGTCGGTGAAGGTCGACGGCAAGCGCGTGAAGCAGGGCAAATGGGATAGCCGCGAACTTGAGGGTGGCGAGAAGGTGACGGTCAAGGATGGCCGTAACACTTACGAGAAGCACGAGGTTCAGGCTACGGTTATCGAGCCCAAGCTCAAGGTCGAGGGCACGGGCGCTATCGAGTATGTGCAGACATGGGGTGTCCAGGGCCGATCCGAGGTGTGGGTTGGTGAGCAGTCAGGCAAGACGCAAGACCGCGGCGAGGTTGTGCCCGCCACCGATTGCGTTGTTGCGTGCGCCAGCGTGGCGCCCAAGGGCAACAAAAAGTACGTGGCGCTGACGTTTGACGAGGGTCCGAGCGGCGCCACCAAACAGATCTTGCAGGTGCTCAAGGAAAAGGGCGTCACCGCGACGTTCTTCCTTTCGGGCGATGCGGTCGAGGCCTCGCCTGCCACGGCCAAGGCGATTGTCGATGCCGGGTGCGAGATCGGATCCAACAGCTACAGCGACGATTCGCTCAAGGGTCGGGACCGTGAGGCGGTACGCGAACAGATCACGAAAGGCACCGATGCGATTAAGTCGGCGACCGGCGTGAAGACGATGCTGCTGCGTGCTCCTTATGCTGCCTTTGACGAGCAGAACTGGATTGATGCGATGGACCTGGTCTCCGCTGTGGTCTCGTGGAATATTGACTCGGGCGACTGGCTGCTCAACGGTGCCGACGAGCAGGTCTCGACGGTGCTCGATTCGGTGACGCCGGGCAATATCGTGCTGCTCACCGATAGAGACGAATGCGCCGAGCAGACACTCGAGGCGCTGCCGCAGATTATCGACGGCCTCATTGCCGACGGCTACAAGATCGTGACGCTCAGCGACCTGGTCAAGACGGACACGTCGCTGAGCAAAAAGCTCACCTCGCTGACGAAGGTCGCCATGCCCAAGGACGCCGTGTTCCCCCAACTTGCCGAGGACGACGACACCACAGAGTAGTCATTGGGTAGTCGTTTAAGAACGTCCCCAATGGCTATGTCACGGATGCGTCAGCGTTTGGTATGCCTGCAATGTGCAGCGCATAAATTCGATGCCGCAGGGCGATGCTGATGCTATAGTTACTGCGGTTAATGAGGGTCAAGAGAAAGGTTACAGGTGAAATCCAAACCTCGACCATACAGTCGATGACCCCATGCAGGTGCTTTTTGCGCATGCACGGGGTGTAAGCGTCGAGCGGCGTGCCGCCCGCGCATGCGTATACATATCCAGAAGCCCCCGGACGCCGCACGCGCGGCCGCGTTCGGAGGAATAATGATGGGGAGCACCATTGAATTATCTGAGTGAGATGCTCAAATTGCCGGTCTTGGACGTCGATGGCGAAAAGCTCGGCGTGGTGAACGATTTTGGTATTGCTACCGGCGAAGTTTTTCCGCACGTGACGTCGCTCGCGTTCCGCGGACCCGGCAAGACGCCGTTTATGATCAGCTGGCGCAAATGGGTCGACCGTATCGACGAGACGGGCGTACACCTTAAGACGTCGGCCACCGAAATCCGTTTTTCGTACCTGCAGCCGACCGAACTCTTGCTTGCCCGCGACGTGCTCAACAAGCAGATTGTCGACACGCAGGGCATGAAGGTCGTGCGCGTAAACGACATCAAGTTTTCCATGTCGGGCGAAAACCAGCTGCGCCTGCTGGGCGCCGAGGTCGGTGCCCGCGGTCTGCTACGCGCCATCAGCCCCGCGCTCGAGCATATCGTCGAAGGCTTTATGAAGCACCTGGGCAAGCCGCTCAGTGAGGACATCATCGCTTGGTCCTACATGGACCTGCTCGACCGCTCGACCAAGAACATTCAACTCTCGGTGTCGCACAAGACGCTCGGCGAGCTGCACCCTGCCGACATCGCCGACATTATCGAGCAGCTCGACCCGCGCCTGCGTGCGCAGGTGTTTGCGCAGCTCGATACTGCCCAGGCCGCCGAGGCCATCTCGGAGTTCGATGACGACGAGCTTATGACCGAGATGCTCGAGGGCCTGTCCGATACCGACGCATCGTCGATGCTGGCCATGATGGACCCGGACGACGCTGCCGACCTGATCGACGAACTCGATTATGAGAAGGCCGAGAAGCTCCTGCGCCTGATGGGCGTCAAGGAGGAGAAGGCGATTCGTAATCTGCTGGGCTACGAGGACAACACCGCCGGCCGCATCATGACCTCGGAGTTTGTCTCGCTGCCCGCCACGGCGACGGTCGGCGACGCCATCGAGGCGATTCGCAAGCTCGACGAGGACTTTGAGAGCGTCTATTACGTCTATACCGAGGACCCGAGCGGCATGCTGACGGGCGTGCTTTCGCTGCGCACGCTGATCGTGGCCGACCGCGACGCCACGCTGGGCCAGCTCGCCTATCGCGATCTGGTCTACGTGTCACCCGACGAGGACCAGGAAGACGTGACGGACGAGATGACCAAGTACGACCTGGTTGCCATCCCTGTCTGCGACGAGAACCGTCATATCCTGGGCATCGTGACCTTCGACGACGCCATGGACGTTATTGCCGAGGAGCATCAGGAGGACCTGCAGATCGCCGGTGTCGGCTCGGGCGATAGCGCGTCGGACGACTCGACGAACGTGCTCAGCTGGTTTGTGCATCGCCAGTACTGGGTTGTCGTGTGGGGCATCGCGTCGTGCATCATGGCGACCGTGCTGGGGACGGCGCTCGGCTCCGCGCATCTGGTGGTGTTCCCCATGTGCGCCATGCCGCTCGTGCTGCTGGCGGCCTCGCGTATGGTGTCGTTCGTCAAGAACTACTTCCTGGAGTATGACGGTCACGACGACGAGCCCAAGCCGTATCTGGGGTTCTTCTTCCAGAGCACGGGCATGGGCCTGATTCTGTCGCTCGTGACCTACCTGTGCGCCCAGCTGGTGCGCACCGCTGCGTTCCCCGATGCGCCCATGTTTGAGGAGCAGCTCTTTACCGGGTGCTTTAATATCGCTGCCATCATTTGCCTGGTTGGCAACATGAGTGCCGTGATTTACCTGATGGTGCTGTTCTGGCGTGACGAGCATGACCTCAACACGTCGGGCACCGCCATGAACGTTATTGCCGTCATGATCTCGTGCGTAGCGTACTGCGCCGCTGCGGTGCTGCTCGCCATGTCGGTCATGGGCTAGGTGGTCGCGTGCAAAATACCAAGCAAAAGTCGGGCACCAAGCAAAAGTTGACCATCGCGGCCATCTTTGGCGCTATGGGTCCCGGTCTGTTGGCGGCGCTTTCGGGCAATGACGCCGGCGGCATTGCAACGTATTCCAGCGCGGGCGCCAGCTATGGCTACAAGATGCTCTGGATGCTTCCCGTCATGACTGTGCTGCTCATCGTGACGCAGGAGACCGCGGCGCGCTGCGGCTGCGTCACGGGCAAGGGCCTGGCATCGCTCATTCGCGAGCGCTTTGGCGTGCGCAAGAGTGTACTTGCTATGGCGGCGCTGTTGATCGCCAACACGGCTGTGACCATTTCGGAGTTCGCGGGCATCGCCAGCGGCCTTGCTCTCTTTGGCGTGCCGGCGAGCATCTCGGTGCCGTTGGTAGCGCTGCTGGTGTGGATGCTTACCATGTCGGGTAGTTTCCAGCGCATCGAGAAGATTCTGCTGCTGGTGAGCTGCGTGTTCGTGACCTATATTGTCGCCGCGTTTATGGCTGGCCCCAACTGGGGTGAGGTCGCGGTCGACCTGGTCGTGCCTAACATTCAAAATGACCCCAGCTACGTGTCGCTCGTGGTCGCAACGATCGGTACCACCATCGCGCCGTGGATGATTTTCTTGGCGCAGAACAACGTGGTCGACAAGAACGCGGGCGAGGACGATATCGTGCTGCAGCGCATCGATACCGTGAGCGGCTCGCTTGCCGCCGATGTCATTGCCGGCTTTATTATCATCACGACCGGTACGGTGTTGTTCCCGGCGGGCATTCAGATTAGCGATGCTGCCGATGCTGCCCGTGCGCTGGAGCCTATTGCGGGTCAGTGGTCCACGGTACTGTTTGCCTCGGGCCTGGTCGCGGCGAGCTTCTTGGCTGCCTGCGTGCTGCCGGGCGTTACGTCGAGCGCTATCTGCGAGGCATTTGGCTGGGAGCGCGGTGCCGACCGCAGCTGGGACGAGGCCCCGGTCTATCGCGGCATCATTACGGCCATCATCGGTATCTCTGCCGTGCTGGTGCTTATGCCCGGCGTCGATCTGTTCCAGATTATGATGACCTCGCAGGTCATCAATGGCGTGCTACTGCCCGTGGTTCTGGTGTTCCAGGTGGTTATTGCCGCTGACCGTCACATTATGGGCACTAACCGCAACGGCCGCGTGTGGAATGTGCTCACTTGGGCGACTATCGGTGTGATTACGGTGCTCACGGTCGTCATGTTTGTTCTGCAGGCGATGGGTTACAGCGCTTAGCGCCTCTTTTGGACTCCAAACAGGCCGCCGCCATGGGTTGCGGTCTGTTTTTTGCCTGTTATAGGGGGTTAGTAATATGTGTGTGGACAAAAATGCCAAATATGAGTACTGTTGCTTGGCTGATAGCATTTACGACCAAGAAAATAATGAACATATCTAAAAATCCGTTCATTAAAAGCGGAGCTCCAAGTCCTAAGCCGGACATTCTGGTCAACTGGAAGGGTCACGCGCTACCGCATGGGCGCCATTTTGGGTGGTTTTGCCTGCTACTAAAATGGTAACAGTACTCATATTTACCCCTTTTTGTCCACGACCTCTTGGAGCCGGCTCGAAAAGAGTGATTTTGGGTTGTTTGCTGCGGGTGTGGGCTTGGAAACAACGCTCGGGGTGGCGAGGCGCCCAGAATTCGGTCGCAAGGAGGGCGTTCCTCGGCTGTGCCAGGAGTGTCCCTAGGTGCCGGCACATAAGGAACGTCCCTAACTGCCGGAGGGGGTGTCTGCCGTGGCAGGCACCCCCTCCGGATGTGGGAAGTTTGCGCTGCAGGTTACTTGTCGCCGCCCAGCTTGTGCGGCTTGAGAGCGAGCGCATTGACGAGCGCGTCGGTGGCAGACTTGACGGCTGCCGGCTGCGGATCGTTGACGTGATCCTCAGGATGCACGGGCAGGTCCTTCTTGACTGCGTCGTGGATCAAGTTGAGGTACTCAGTCACGCCAGTGGTCGATAGGTGCGTGCCATCGCCATCGAACAGGTCGTTGCGGTTGGTACTGTATCCGTACCAGTCGATAACGCGCACGTTCTTGTAGCGCGTAGCGGCGTTGGCGATGGCCTGGTTAGTAGAGCCAACCCACGGCTGCGGGCTGCGCGTGTTCACAAACACCACAATACGCTTATCTCCTGCATCGGCCATGATGGCGTCGATCTGGTCGTCGGTTACCAAGCCGTTGGTGCCCAGCGCAAAGACCACGATCTTGCCGGCAAGGTTCTGTTGGAGATAGCCCTCAAATGTCGCACGGCCCGCATCGAACTGGCGGCCCTTTTCGGCATCGATATGGCTGTGCGGGAACACGCCGTCAAAGGTGTCCACGGCACGCAGCGACACGGAGTCACCGATCATCAACAGGTCGTAGGAGCCATCGGGGAAGCCGTCGTTGTCCTTGTCGGTGTCGTCGGCCGCCTGCTGGTCGGTGGGCGCGGTGTTTTTGGCTTCCTTGTTCAGAACCTCGGCGCCCTCGCCGCTCAGCGCAGACGTCTCGGGCACAAAGATCAGGCCGCCCAGTGCAACGACCAACACGACAGCGCAGGCTGCGCAGACGGGGACGTGTGCGCGTGCCCAGTTGGCGGGCGTGGTGGTGCCATCGCGGAATTCGGCGACGGTGCGACCGAAGGCGCCCTTTCTAAACGGCGTTTCGATAAAGCGATAGGAGCACTCGGCTACGGCGACCACCAGCAGCACTTGCAAAATGTACTGCCACCAGGGCGTATCGTTGATGTTGGCGACCGGGTTCATGAGCAACAGCAGCGGATAGTGCCACAGGTAGATGCTGTACGAGCGCTTGCCAATCCACACGAGCGGCTCGGCGGACAGCGCGCGGGCAACCATTCCCTGGGGCTGCACGCAGGCGGCAATAACCATGAGCGTGAGGATTGAGCACAGCAGCGTGCCTCCGCGATACTGGAACGGAGTGTAGCCGTTGGTGAGCGCGACCATGGCAGCAAGGCCAACCAGACCCACGACGCCCAGCACATCGATGGATGCGGGCGAGGACCAAAAGCGCACGAGGGCGCTCGGCTGTGCCGGGGCGGTCTCGGCTGATTCGTCGGCCTTCTCGCCAGGCTTGCCCTCGGCGTTCTTGCCGTGCTTGGCGGCGCCAGCCAGGCGATTGAGCCCCAAACGACGAGCGAGACGCACCGGCGCCAGATCGCGATCGGGGATAAAGGCCATCCAGGCGCCCAGCAGCAGCGAGAACACGCGGGTGTCGGTGCCGTAGTACACGCGGCTGGGGTCGGCGGCAGGGTTGTAAAGCACCATCATGGCTAGGGCAGATACCGCGGCAAGGCCCAGAACCACGCGGCGCGTGTTGGGTTTGCTCACATGCATGGATACCATGGCAAACAGCAGTGGCGGCCAAATCAGATAGAACTGTTCTTCGATGGCGAGCGACCAAAAGTGCGTGAGCGGCGAGGGGTCGCCCAGAGCATTGAAGTACGAGACGTTTTGGGCAATCTGCCACCAGTTGTTGAAGAACAGCAGCGACGGCAGGATGTCGGGGCGCATCTTGGTGAGCATCACGTGGTTAAAGATGGTGCACAGTGCGCAGGTCACCACCACGGCGGGGACCAGGCGACGGATGCGGCGGATCCAGAAGCTCTTGAGGTCGATGCGGCCGGTCTTAGCGACTTCGTTGAGCAGCAGGCGTGTGATCAGATAGCCCGAAAGCACAAAGAAGATCGTGACGCCGAGCAGACCGCCCTGTGCCCATGTGAGGTTGAGGTGATAGAGCACCACCGCGACGACGGCAAGCGTGCGCAGGCCGTCAAGGGCAGGGATGTAGCGGGACTTGGGGCGAGCAGGCGTCTGCTCCGCGGCGGGAGTGTTGGCGCGGCCCGAAGCGCGATGAGGGCTCGCGGCGCGTCGCGGCTCGTTGGTACGGCGCTCGCCCTTCACGCGTTCGTGCGGCGCCGGCTCGTTGCCCGTGCGGCGTCGACCGCGCGAGCCCGATTGCGAGAGTTGTTCCATAAAACATCATCCAATGACGAGAATAATCAGCACGCCTTCATTGTAGCTGCCTGCTCCTGTGAATGCTTGCTGCTGGCGCAAGCTCAAGCACGCGTCCACATCAAAGTGAACTAAAGTTATAGGGGGTGCGAGAGCGCACGATCGACGGCCGGCGGTGGGCATAAGGCCCGCAGATGAGGAGGTTTCCATGGCGGATCACAGCATCGTTGCGGTGTTCGGCAGCATGAACATGGACCTTTCGGTGGCGTGCGAGCGCATACCGCGTGCGGGCGAGACCGTCGGCGGCAGCGGGTTTATCACCAACGCCGGCGGCAAGGGCGCCAATCAGGCCGTAGCTGCCGCGCGTATGGGCGCGTGCACGCACATGATCGGCGCGGTCGGTCGCGACGCGTTCGGCGCGTCGCTCGTGGTGGGGCTCCAAGACGCCGGCGTGGACTGTGACTTTGTAGTGCATCGCGATGACGTGGAGACGGGAACGGCGACCATCATTCGCTGCGAGGGCGACAATCGCATCATACTGTCACCGGGCGCCAACCATGCGCTTGCGGGTGCGGACGTTGCCTGCGCGTTGAGGCGTCTGGTGGCCCATGAGCTCGACGGCGACGCCAGCGAGATTGCCCCGACTGCCGGAAGCGTCTTTATCGCCCAGGGCGAATGTGACCTTGCGGCGACGGCCGAGGCGCTTGTTTGCGCTCATGAGCTGGGGTTCTATACGGTCTTTAATCCAGCGCCCGCCTGCGAGCTGCCTGCGGAGGTCTGGCCTGCGGTCGACCTGGCCTGTCCCAACGAGACCGAGTGCCAGGTGCTGACGGGAATCTTGCCCGCGGACGATGCAAGCTGCGTCGCGGCGCTCAACGCCCTGCTCGCTAGGGGTGCCGGAGCTGCGGTCATCACGCTGGGCGGTGCCGGCTCGGTTACGCTCGGCGATGGCGGTGAGCTGCTGCGCATGCCGGCACTTTCGAGTGCGGTAGTCGATACCACGGCCGCCGGCGATACGTTTATCGGCGCGTTGGCGGCGGCTCGCCTAGAGGGCTTGCCGCTCTTTGAGTGCATGGCCGCGGGTGCTCGCGCTTCGGCAGTGACGGTGTCGCGCCTGGGCGCTCAGCAATCGATTCCCACGCGCGCCGAAGTTGAACATTGGTTTGGTTAAACGATAAAGACGGAGAAGCGGAGTAGAACAATGGCAATCAAGAAGCTGATCCTTGATCTGGATATGGGAGTGGACGATGCGATGGCGCTGGCCTATGCCATCGCGAGCCCCGAGGTGGAGCTCGTGGGCATCACCACGTGCTTTGGCAACGTGCGCGTCGAGCAATCGGCGCACAATTGCCTGGCGGTGCTCGATCTGCTGGGTCGCCCCGAGGTTCCGGTGTACCTGGGTGCCGACCGTCCTCTGCAGGCGACTGAGCCCTATACGCCGCCGGCGTCCACCGCGCTCATTCACGGCAAGAACGGCATCGGCGGCGCGAGCGTGCCCGCGAGCCGGTGGGGGCGACCTCGGCCGACGGCAACGCTGCGGTCGATTATCTGATCGATGCCGCGCGCACCTATGGTCCCGATCTGGTCTACGTAGCGACTGGCCCGCTCTCCAACCTGGCGCTCGCCCTGGAGCGCGATGCGGCGGCGATGATGTCCATCGGCCGCGTGGTCGTGATGGGCGGCGCCCTTACCGTGCCCGGTAACGTGAGCGCGGGCGCCGAGGCCAATATGGCGAGCGACCCCGAGGCAGCCGACGCGGTGCTGCGCTCGGGCCGCAAGCTCACTATGGTGGGTCTGGATGTGACGCATCGCGTGGTGCTCACGCGTCGCGACATTGCCGGTTGGACGGGCTCGGGCACCATGGCCGGTTGCGCGTTTGCGAGTATGGTGGAGCACTACATTGGCTCGTACGAGATGAACGCCCCCTACCTGGGTGGCTGCGCGCTGCACGATCCGCTGGCGGTTGCCGTGGCGATTGATCCCACGCTCGTGGGCGCGCTCGGCTGCAACCTGCGTGTTGATCTGCTGGGCGAGTACCGCGGTCGCACCATCTGCGATGAGCGCCGTCTGTCCGACCCCGACAAGAGCGCACTCGTGGCGCTGACCGTCGACGCCCCGCGCTTCCTGTCCGAGTTCAAGGCGCGCATGGCCCGCGTTCTGGGCTAAGTTGTCTTTTTGGGACGGGGCTTTTTTGACTGGTATGATTGGTGCGACCATTCGAACCAGCTAAAAGAGCCCCGTCCCAATTTGACTATCGAGAGGATCTGCCATGGAGCGCATCGCGAGCTTTTCCGTTGACCATCTGCTGCTTGAGCCCGGCGTGTATGTGAGCCGCATCGACCGCGATCCGGCGACCGGCGCCGCCGTCACCACGTTTGACCTGCGCCTGACCACGCCCAACAAGGAGCCGGTCATGAACACGGCCGAGTGCCACACCATCGAGCACCTGGGCGCGACGTTCCTTCGCAATCATGCCGAGTGGTCGAGCCGCATTGTCTACTTTGGCCCCATGGGCTGCCGCACGGGCTTTTACCTGGTTGTCTTTGGCGAGCTGACGAGCGAGAAGATCTTGCCGCTCGTCCGCGAGCTGTTTGAGTTTGTCGCCGACTTTGAGGGCGATGTCCCCGGTGCCGCTCCCGAGGAATGCGGTAACTACCTGGACCAGAACCTCCCCATGGCCAACTGGCTTGCGCGCCGCTACCTCGACCGCGACCTGGCCGATATCGACGAGAAGCACCTGCACTATCAGCAGGCGTAAGGGCTTTATCGCCCAAAACGCGCGCATTGGGCGCCTTCGCTTATGCGGGGGCGCCTTTTTGTTGATTGGTCGGGACGAGCGTTCAAAATCGCTCATGTTTGTTCTAGAATGTTCGTATAGTCACATTTACGAACAGGAGTGAACATGCATATCTACTCTGTCAACGATCCCGAGTTCAAATCCTATGGCAACGTTTGGAATAACGTTCCGTTCGAGCTCACGTCGTCTGTGCTCGAGGCGCTCTCTGCCACGCCCATCCCCGAGGGCAGCAAGTACGTAGCAAGCGCGCCGGAGCTCGAGGACGTCAAGGATGCCGACAAGCTTGGCTTTCTCATGTTTGGTGGCCGTCCGTTCCAGCTGGGCTGGTGCAACGGCCACAACACGCGTCTCAACTGCCTGGAGTACCACCGCGCGAGCGAGTTTAACCTAGGCGCGCGCGACTTTATCCTGCTCGTGGCGCATCGCTGGGAGATCGAGGACGGCAAGCTCGACACCGCGTGCGTCAAGGCGTTTCGCGTGCCGGCGGGTACGGTCGTCGAAGTCTTCAACACCACGCTCCACTACACGCCCTGCATGGTCGACGACGGCGGCTTCCAGGTGATGGTGGCGCTGCCGGCGGGCACCAACGGCCCGCGCCCCGAGGCTGCGGCCGATATGCCTGCCGCCGGCGACAGCTACTGCTACTGGAAGGCCGACAAGTGGGTTCTCTGCCATGCTGACAGCCCCAAGGCTACCGAGGGCGGCTACGTAGGCCTCGTCGGCAAGAACCTCGACATCGCCGTGGACTAGAATCTTCTGTCTCGATCTGTAACATCTAGCGGGCTAAATCGTCTCTACCTGTTACAGATTTAGACAAACTGCAGAGGGCCGCCCGAAAAATCTCGATCTGTAACACCAGGCCCGGTTTTGGCGGTCTACCTGTTACAGATCAAGACAAACGGGCCCCAGCCATCACAAAGGTGACTGTCCCCTTTGCGGTGGCTGGGGCAGGTGGGTATCAAAAAGTGTCAGGCGGGGTGGCTGCCGGGCGCCTGCACGCGAAAAGAAGTATCGGCCTGTGCCGTTGCCGTTGAGCGACGCGTTGTTTGCGGGGATACTGAGCCTATGACAACAGCGTGCGAAAGGATTGATGCATGGCTTTCCGTAATGACTTCCTGTGGGGCGGCGCGACGGCTGCC
>OCHI01001714.1_pt1 | contig 14835 bp, 11 predicted proteins | sample 1538691 | NCBI WGS metagenome assembly OCHI01 (sample SAMN04571718, study PRJEB22368) | human gut metagenome | biome: human gut; material: stool | host: Homo sapiens | place: Luxembourg | collected 2012-09-21 | reverse complement strand
CTGGAAAGCCGAAGGGATTTGATTTTAGCAAGTCGCATAATCCCTGAGTGATTTTACCACTCATAGTAGCGCAAGGAGTCCCGCGCTTATTTACGCGGGGCTTCTTGCAGCAAAAACTAATTGCGGTGTCCGAAGCAGGCAACAACAGGCGGCAAGAGTGCCACCTACACCTACGATGCACGGGGCAATATTACAGCGATATCCGACGGCACCAACACCACCAGCTATGTCTACGACAGCCTCGACCAACTGACCCGCGAGAACAATCAGGCGGCGGGCAAGACGTGGGTCTACACCTATAACGCATGGGGCAATCCGCTGACCACCACCGGCACCATGGCGGACATTCTGGGTAAGCTGAACCCCTTCCGCTACCGCGGGTATGTCTATGATGCCGAAACGGGACTGTATTACCTCGGCAGCCGGTACTATAATCCCCAGTGGGGTCGATTTGTGAATGCGGACTCGGAGAGTTTGATTACAGCATCTCCCAAAAGCGTTACATGGGACAAAAACCTGTTTGCGTATTGCGATAGCAATCCGGTCGTCCGTATTGATAGCGAAGGCCACGCATGGAATATAATCATTGGCGCAGTCGTTGGCGGAATCACTAGCGGCGGAATGAGTATCCTCACTTCACTCGCTGTTGGTGAGCCGATTGATTGGGGGCTGGTAGCCATTGATGCAATTTCCGGCGCAGTTGGCGGTGCTCTTACCGCGGTTGGCGCAAAAGTGATTGCAGATGCTGTGTGTGAGGGGGTCAGCAATTACGCAATACAAAAATACGAAATTTTCACAGGCAAACGTGAGGAGTTCGATCATATCGAATGGGCCGCTTCAACTGCTCTTGGCATTGGGTATGGAAAATATGCAGACACGGTATCTGATCCAATTGTGAAGCCTCTTAAGCAAACGAAAGAAACAGCTATGAAAAAAACAAGCACATATGTATCTAAGGCTATTGAGCGAAATGCCTCAAAGAACTCCTCTTCGTATTACACGAAGAGGGCTGTAAAAAACACAGCAGTCAAGAAGAAAGCTTCTGGGTTTATTACTGCCGTAAAGTCGTTCTTTTCTAGCTTGGTTGGCGCATTTAAGCCGTTTTAATGGAGGCGTGGAGTTATGAAGAAACCCAAAAGAATTTATAGCTTCCTTTCGCCATTTTTGTCGTGTCGGACTGAGCGCAAATTGCAAGAGTTGGCTCTGGAAGGATGCTCACTTACCTCAATGCAAAATGACATGTTTCTTTATACTCTCTTCTTTGATGAAACGATGCCTCAAAGTTGTCGGTACTTTGTCTTTCAGATGGATGATTTAGGAAAGGCTCATGTCCAGCCTATAGATCCCCGCGAAGCCGCCCTGATTGAACTTGCACCACTTTGTGAAGAGATTTTCGAATGTAACGGGTTCGCTTTCATTGGTAAAGTGAAGCCGGACACGCCAGAAACTGTGCTACAAGCTTTGGTTGCAAGGCGCATGAAGCATACCGCCAGATACCACATGGAATGTCTTGTGGTTTGGATCATACTTCCGGTTGCTATTCAAATTGTGAATCTCTTGTCAAATACGCCGTGGCGACGGGGGAGTGTTTTGGTGGGCAGTGTCCTTATAGGAGCTATATGTCTTTACCACTTGGTAGCTGCATCAATCAGCTATTTCGAGGGCAAAAAGGCTACTCAAAAATGCCGCAAGTAACGGCAATGTTTCTTGCTACATAGGTATACGGTACGCTCTAAAAGCGGGTTGGTGCAGCGTGTCTGCACCAGCCCCTAGCCGGGCATCTACCACATCAGCTATTCCGGCGGCGAAATCGTCTACGCGGGCGAGACTACGCGGACAAGCTATTCCTACTTCGGTGACACGCTGACGCAGGTCAGAATTGTTGAGCCTAACAGCAGCACTTCCCTGCACTTCACCTACGACGAGATCGGCCCCATGTCCGTCACCTACGATGGCGCGGAATACTTCTATCTGAAAAACGCGCAGGGCGATGTGACCGGGCTGGTCAACAGCAGCGGCACGCAGGTGGTGGCGTACACCTATGATGCATGGGGTAATCCGCTGACCACCACCGGCACCATGGCCGACACTCTGGGCAATCTCAACCCCTTCCGCTACCGTGGGTATGTCTATGACACGGAGACGGGGCTGTACTACCTCCAGAGCAGATACTATAATCCCGAAACCGGACGGTTTATCAATGCAGACTCGGAGAGTTTGATTACAGCATCCTCTGATAGTGCAATTTGGGACAAAAACCTGTTTGCATATTGCGACAACAACCCCATTACTCGTATTGATGCTAACGGCGGCTGGTGGCATGTTGCCATTGGTGCTGCTGTGGGCGTAATTGCTCAATATGCTACAGATGTCACAATCAATCTTCGTCAAGGAAAGTCTTTCATTGATGCACTTTCACCAAGATCGTCACTCGTTGACTATGGCGCAGCTGCGATAAGTGGTGCTCTTGCCGCAACGGGTATTGGAACGGGGGCATCTATTTCTGCAAATGCAGCAATAAGTGGAATTGCATATCTGTCAAATGGTAGCATATACGGCAGCGAGATTACACTTTCAGGTTTTGTGGAGGCAACTGTTGCTGGTGCAGCCGCAGGAGTTGTAGGCGGCAAAGGTGCAAACGGCGCAAAGCTACGCGGAATAACGAAAACTTCTCGCGCAGTGCTGAAGACTGCTGTATCTCAGAAAAAGGTTGCGATGTATACAAAGAAGATTGCTTCTGTCAAAAAGGACGTTGTAACTAGTACAGGGCGTACAGTCTTAGCTACATTGGCGACAAATTTTCGCAATTTAGTAAATGCTTTTAAAGCAAGGAGATAATTAGTTTGAAACATCGAGTGCGCTTTTTTGTGACTTCTCCCCGAGAAGATCCTCTTCTTGCAGCCATCTGTAGTTATATTTTTTCCGGTGTAAATGTATGTGCCGCAGGTATTACGATTAAAGCAAGCTATCCTCACTACGATGCGTTTTACATAATTGGCATAGGCGTCGTGTTTTTCCTAATGGCTTCCATTACGCTTGTGGATAAGCGAAAAGAGAATCGTGATGCTTGTTATGCACTATACACGGGAATAATGCATTTTGGAATTTGTGTATATCTTTCTCATATGTGGTCCAAATGGTGGATATTAATATATCTCCTTGAGGTGCTTATTTACATTTTCGTCGGACATCTTGTAAAAAGATATTATAAGAAAAAAACTCATTAGCACATTCACAAAACTATTTACCCATAGACATCCCCACTTCATTGTCTCCTCCAAAATTACGCAAATACCACAGGCCCGGCAATCAGATTGGTTGTCGAGCCTGTGGCGATTACTTTTACGTTCTATACGCTCCCGGAGTAACTGTCAAACCTAACCGCGTATAGTTTGTCAGTATGTAACAGGTTTTGACATATAATAGCAGATGGTAGATTATAACCTCATATATGATAAGAGTTTGCACACAATTGTAGATCTATAAAGCTATTCTACATGGCGCAACGACTGCAGAGAATTAAACCGCAGGATAATACCCAATTATCCATATAAATCGAGGAGGGCTAAAAATGAACGTATTCATTAGTTGGTCAAAACAAATTGGATTACAGTTTGCCTTAAAAACCAAAGAACTATTAGAAAAAATCAATCCATCCTTAACGGCATTCGTTTCTGAAGTGGATATAATCGGAGGCGAGGATGTTCAAGAAAAAATAATTAAGAGCATTGAGAAATGTGACAAATTAGTTATCTGCTTCACAAAGGAAACCAAAAAATCACCGTGGCTGCTATTTGAGGCTGGATATGCTAGAGGACTTAGAAAAAAAGTAATACCGCTTCTTTTCGACAACGATCCTAATTGGCATTCTTGGATTGATAATCCCATGAATATTGCTCGTGAGATTAGATTCAGCAGCGAATCTTTTGCAGTTGACTTAATAAATGCTTTTGAGGTTAAGGCCACAATGCAATCTCAACTGCATATTAGTCGTTTTTACGACGAGATTATAGAAATTAAAGAACAGTTTAAACCAGTTGATATTGAGTGCGAAGATTTAGTTGAAAAATTGGCTAACGATCCGTCTTTTCGTGTAATTAATCCATATTTCAAAAATAAAACAGCTTACTTCTTGGCTGGCTTTGAAAGCTTTGAACTTTATAAAATTTTGGTCGACAGCTTCCTTTATACCGGAAAGCACTTTTGGATATATGGTAGAAAAAATATGAAACTTTTTAGCGGAAATTATAAACGGTTATTTCAATACTTGGGAGAAAAGTCCTTTGTAGATCCGGACCGAATGGAAGGAATTGATTTTCGCTGCCTGTTTCTAGATCCGAGTTCAGAAGAGGTTGAATTCGCCCATAAACAATCAGATATTTTAAAATCCGAATTGAGCACATGCATTATGCGTGCTCGTATTGAAGTAGATAGCTATCCAAATATAAAGAAGTGCTTCCGCAGCTATGACACTAAGAGGGAAGAGATTATCATTCGATTGGATAACTGCATCATCTATTCTAGACTTATTTTTGATGCATATGGAAAACCTCAAATACTAACTAATACCGGGTTTGAAGTGTTAAGCGCAAAATCAACTCGTGGACAAAAGCTGATAAAAAAGTACAAACAAATCTGGGACAATGCGCATGAAATGTTTTAGTGTTAGCCAAAACATTTCAATGCTGTTGCAATAGTTTGCTCTATACTTAAATATGTAACATCCAAATTTTGAAAAGTATTGGGATTTTCTTCACATAACTTCTGTGTGCTTTTGTATAATTCACAATTAGCTTCAAATAATACATCAAGATGCGGCATATACTTTTTTGCATCCCGGTTGGAAAGTCGTTTTTTCAATACATCAATCGAACTAATATACAGATTAATAAATTTGATCCTGTGGTTTCCTGCGATGCCGTTTAATATTTCTGGAACAATATGCACGCCATTAAGAATTGACGGAATTCCTTTTCTTATTTGCCGTAAAACAATTTGCTCAATTGAATTTTTCATTATTGTGCATTGTTCTTTTAGTTCTTCGTATGTAAATATCTTCGTGTGATCAGGAATTAATATGTGGTTACAATCGCAATACCTTTCTTGTAAATACTCATTATAGCCTCGCAGGATTTCGCGAATCAAATCGGTTTCTTGAATAATCCTAAATGTGCTAAAACGCTTTAGCAATTCATACGAAAGAGTAGTTTTACCAACGCCTGGGACACCAGATATTAAAAATATCTGGATACGGCTATCTTCCGCGCCTAATAAAGAGGTCTCGCAGTTATGCATAAATGTTTCTCCTCGATTTATATGGATAATTGGGTATTATCCTGCATAAAGAACCACGAAAGCCGCAGCGATGTTACTCGCTGCGGCCATTGGACTCGCTTATATGTTCATCTGGTTTCTCGGATGATAGTTGATTAGAATTTCACGTTGCTTAGCTGTAGATACATCCGTATATATCTGCGTTGTAAGTATTGAACTATGTCCCAACAGTTTCTGTATACAACGGATATCAACATTCGCCTCTACCAACGCTGTCGCAAATGAATGCCGGAACATATGGGGCGTAATATGCATCTGCGTGTCTGCACGCAGCGCATACTTCTTCACTATAGCCCGCACCGATTGCTCCGATAGCGGTCTCCCTTTTCGATTGACAAGCAGCGCACCTCTGGGACATTCACTTTGACTGCAATGTTCTCTTAGTAATTCTATTACGGACATACTCCCTATTTGGAGAACGCGCTCTTTTGCCCCTTTACCCATTATTAGTAGCGAACCACTCTCTATGTTTATATCTGCTTTTAAAAGCTTACATAGTTCTCCCACTCTCATCCCCGTCGAAAATAAGAGTTCCAAAACAAGTGCATTTTGAATCGCGCTTTTCTTTTTTTGCCCCGATGAATCGGCGATATCTTGATAGGCCACATTGAGCATCCTTTCAATTAGCGGCATCGGAATTGTTCGTGGAAGCACTTTTGGTGTACGTATTCGAAGCTTAAGTTTTCTAAATGGATTCTCCTTGATTTGCTGATCTTCCTCCAAGTACTGCAAAAACGCTCGAAGTGATGCAATCTTTCTTCGTACACTTCTCGGTTTATACCGCATGTTTAGTGTGCCCACATACTCAAAAATGGATTCCTTAGAAATGTCATCCAACCTATTTTTAAACGAGATAAATTGTTGCAGATCCGTCCGATACGCCTTAATCGTCTTCTGGTTTAGACCTCGTTGGGTTTCACATACCGTTAAATACTGTTCCATGACACTTTTCATCATAATGCAGGACAACTCCCTTCAATAGAATAATCCTAATTATGATAAAAAGAGCTCGCGGTGTCGACTTCTTTTAGAAAATCCCATTTGATTATTATAAATAAAATTTTAATTTAGGGAGAGAAATACATGAAAATCGCCATCATACATTTGAGTGACTTCCATATTCAGGAAAATTGTCGTATCTGCAGCGCAAAACTTAATGCTTTGGTATCTGCATTAAGTGTTCTGGGCAATGTGGATCATTATGTCATTGCTTTTTCGGGTGACTTAGCTGCATCTGGAAAAATCAATGAATACAGGACAGCTAGAACTATTTTCCCGCGCATTTTTTCTGGCATACGAAAAAGGGGAAAAAATGTAGGCTTTATTCCGCTGCTCATGGTTCCTGGAAATCATGACTTAACGCTTCCGAACCCGGCAAGAGATCGGCAGTTTATACAGGAGCATTATGACAATGGCACCATCGAGGACATATTGCCAACTGAATTGAAATATTTAGACAATTTCTATACATACTCAGATTGTAAGGGGCAAGGAATTGTTGATCGAGTATTTGCACACAAAGCATACGCCTTCGGAACATACAAAATTCAGTTCAATCTTGTTAATTCTGCGCCATTTTCCACGCTTGTTCCTGATGATAAAGAGCTTCACTTTTTCCCATCGGACAAACTCCCTCGGCTGCAGAAAGGAAATGATGCTGATCTTTGTATAACGATAATGCATCACAATCACGAATGGTTCAATTGGCGATACCGTACAGATTTGGCCAAAGCCATTGTTGACAGTTCCGAGATTCTTTGCATCGGGCATGATCATCATCCTGGAAGTCAACGCATTGCGGTCGATAACAGCATGGATACTTGGGTCTCTACAGCAGGCGAAATGCATTTCGACTCAATTGACAAAATTGACTCTTTTAATACTATTCTCATAGACACAGAAGTGAATACCCTCACTGGTATTGTGTTCACTTGGAATCGCACCGAGAAAATTTATACCCATGCAGAAAGTGCTACAAATCGTCCCTTGCAAAAGCATTCACCCATGCCGCAGCCCCTTGACGGCTTTATGGAAACAATATATGCCGACACCTATAATGTGTCCCCTGACTTTCGAGATTACTTTGTTTTCCCCAAACTCTCAGCAGATTATCAAGAAGATGCCGACTCATATCAAGAGATAAAAACGGCGGATGATCTCTTCCCATTGCTAACTGAAAAAGCTCAAATTCTCATTTCCGGGGCAACAAGCTCTGGGAAAACGACCCTTTTAAAATATCTGTATGCTCAACTGACACCAAGCAAATGCCCGCTATTTCTCCCCATTGACACGCATACCAAGCTGAAAGCAAGCAACTTTGTTAAGCGACTTTTTTTGGATCAATATGGCGATGATCCAATCTTATACGAGAGATTTCAGCAGCTCGACAAATCCGATAAGATTTTACTTGTCGACGGGTGGGATTTGCTCGATACGCGCCAAAATATTCCTGCCCTCATAGAAGAAATGGAGCGAAATTTTGGCTGTGTTGTTTTTTCCGTTGGGGTAAAAGAACGCAGTCTAGTTGACCGAATCAAGGAAAATCTTGAGGGAAACGGGCATATATATGAACTCAGAATTAAACCGTTTTTCTTGGAAAAGCGCAACGAACTTGTCCGGCAAGTCTGTGCTCAGAAAAACATATACAAAGCTGAGGACGTGGATAAGGTAAACCATCTGATTGATCGCCTTGTTCAAAACAACAGCGATTTATTCGCGCTAAATCCTGCCTTTATCGTACGTTATACTAATTACTTCATAACGACTCCATATCACGACTATGCGCAAGGTGAGGCCGTATTTAGCAAAGTATTTGAATCCGAACTTCAGCAGTCAATTATCAGACTTGCAAGCCGTTCTGATGTTGATGAAGTGTTCGCGGCATTCGAGGAAGTCGCTGGCAATATGTACTTGCGTAAGACTGACGATCTTCCCATCGAGACATTTCGTGAAATAATCGATAATTACAATACTGCATATGGACTTTCTGTCTCTCCCAAGGTAATCATTGATATCGGAATGCAAGCAAAGATATTCAAGCAGACAGATGATATGCATATCTACTTCGCAAACAAAAACTATTTTGCCTACTTTATTGCAAAGCATCTAATCCTTTCTGCACAAAATGATCCGCCTTCAACGGATGGCATCCAGTATGCTCTGAAAAATATTTGCTTCGGAATCAACTCGGACATTATACTGTTTGTATCCTATTTGCTAAACAACACCCAAGTGATTATGTCGATATTAAACGAAGCCGACTCGCTGCTCAGCCCTTGGCCAGAAGTAAGCCTTGATAACAAAAACATTTCTCTCTTGGCTGTTGCCTCAGCATCTAAAGAAATTACACCGCCGACAGCTGACGAACAACAGGAATATTCAGAGCAAAAAGAAACCCTGGAGGAGCGACATTACTCTGGGGATGAGGTTGAAGCCCGTGGGTTGTTTGACTACGATGATAGTGAGATTGACAAGTATCCATACAGATTAATTCGCGCTATACGATATACGGAAATGATATGCCGCGCACTTCCCGCATTTCACAGTCGCCTAAAAGTGTCTCAGAAGTCTGAAATTATCGACTTCATTTACTCGTATCCTCGGAAAATCATCTATGCACTGTTGCGCCCTATTGACACCCATATTGACGAGTTGTGCGATATGTTGCTGGCATATGCGGCGGAAACAGGCAAAAAGAAGAGCAACGGCTCTGATTACACCCATGATGATTTTCAAAATATGTTCTTTGACTACGCGCGCGCTGCCTCTTTAAGCCTATATAATCATTTTGCCGAAATCTGCACTAGCCCAAAGACCACACAAAAATTGGTTGAGCGTGACTCTACAGATGCAATAGAAAAAATCGCCCGCCTTTTAATAATTGAGAATAGCGGCAACACCGATGAATTGCTAAAAGAAGCGGAGGCCGTAATAAAACACTCAAAAGACATGAATACTCGCATCATGGCTCAGATTGTCGTGAGGAAGCACCTGCTATACAACAAAAAGCTTTCATTCAGCAAAAAGCAACAGCTTGTTGACCGTATATTTGGTAAGAGCGCGCGCAAAACACTATTATCACCATCTCGTACATCATGAGGTGCCGCCGTGTTGGTCCTGCCCCAACTTGGTCGTTTTCGTTTCGGAGATTTCGACCCAACTACCGAAACGATATATAGGCATGTCATCTCGCCACGCTGACGGCGGCTGCTTTATTGTATGACAACTGTTTCCGTTTTAAACCTAATGGGATAAATAGTCGTTGCTACCGTCTATTCTTTGCCTTTATCACGTTCGCAATACGTCACATATCTTTGCCGTCCACCGCTGGCGTAAGGATGGCAGGTCAACAGCGTCAGCAGGTCGCGGTTCGGTTGAATTTTGATTTTCGCTACCTCGTGGGGCTGGATGACCTGAATATCCGTCACCGTGTAGGTCAGTGTTCCCCATAAGTTCGTCAGCGTAGCGCTGTCGCCCACAACCAGCTTGTCGATATGCCGGAAGTAGTCCGCGCCTTTCCAACCTCGGTGTCCGGCAATGACGCAGTTGGTGCTATTGCCACCGATGGGCGCGGAGGTATTGCCCAGCACTGCCGCGCCTGCGGCAAGGTGAGCGTCGGATGCACCCAGATAGACCGGCATGGTCAACTCCATAGCAGGTATCTCCAGCACACCGATGATCTCATCGTCAATGCCATAGGCGGTCAGATCGACGGCGGGTTCCTCGCAAGCTTTGAGGTCAACAAGGCCGGATTGTTTTTCAGTGTAGATACGCTGATTGTAGGCTTGTAGCTCTGCCAGCAGTTCAGGGTACTGCTGCTCCGGCTCGTCACGGTCAGCCAGGAACTCCTGCACAGCAGTTGCGGCGCTGCTTTGGAGTCTGTTCCCCGTGAACACCGGCCACAGCATCACACAGATGCCCGCCACGGCCAGCAGTGCCGCCAGTACAAGGGATGTCTTACGCATGGCGCACCCTCCTTACCAAAAAGTAAGCACCACCGATTACCGCCATCGCGCCAAGGCCGACACCCAAGCCGATGAGGTAATGCTGCGTCCACGAGGATGCCACAGGTTTTTCTGCGGCGGCAGGTGCTTCCTGCTCCGGCACATAAGGCACCCGCTGGCCTCGCACCAGCAGTCGGTGGGTATTGACCCCGAACGGCGTGCAGGTCACCAACGTTACATAGTCCTTGCCATCCTCAATTTGCAGCAGGCTCGTGTCTGTGGGCAGTACCGTGTGGATGGCGTCTACCTTGTATGCCAGCGTATCACCCAGCACATGGATGTAAAATGTATCGCCCTCTGTAAGCTGGTCGATGTCCGAAAACAGCTTGGAACTCGCCATGCCGCTGTGGGCAGACAGCACGGCGTGAGTACTGCTGCCGCCCACCGGCAGGGAAGTCCCTACCACATGGCCGACTGACTTTTCAAGCGTTTCCGCGCCCGTTCCGTGCTGCACCGGCAGATATACGTTGATCTTGGGGATGTCGATGTAGCAAATGACGCCTCCCACCGTGAGTTGTTCCGCATACGGCAAGGGAGGGGCAGAAACCCCTCCCTCTGCAATGGCTGCGCCGGACAGCATGGCGTTATATTGCTCCGCCGCCTGCCGCTGGGTGGTCAGCTCGGCATCGTCAGTGTCTTTGATGGCGGCGGTGTAGGCGGTTTCTACATCGGAGTGGTACTTTTCACTTAAAAGTTCTCCCACCAGCGGGTAAAGCAAAAGCCCCAGCGCCACAGCACCGCAAACCGCCGCCAGTATCCAGCGTTTCACTGCTCGCTCTTATGCTTGCGGGACTTGGCGACGATAAACGCTGCCATGCTCAGCAGCAGGACGCCACCCACCGTATACATCCAAACGCCATAACCGCCCGTCTTGGGCAGGTCGAAGCCGGGGTTGTTGACCACGGTCAGCGGCACGATGGCGTTGCCATCGGTCATGGTGACATCCTTGCCGTTGACGGTGGCGGAGGCGGTCAGCAGCTTCGCGCCGCACTTCTCACACTGCCCGTTCTCAGCGGTCTTGATAACGATCTTGACCGCGTCCCTCAGCAGCACATAGCCCTTGTCGGTGGCAATTTCGGTCAGAGAATAGGTGTCGTCCTCCAACCCCTTGACCACGATGTGCCCCTGTGCATTGGGAATGAACGTAGTTGCGTCAGCCTTCTTAGTGGCAAAGCCCTTGGCGTAGTACACACCATCCTTCAGGTCTGCGATGATGTAGCAGTCGTCGGTGTCATTGTGCAGCCGGAATTTCACGTTCCGCACATTGCCGCCGTTGTCAGAGAACTGCTTGAGAACGTCAATGCCGTAGGTGTAGACATGGCAGCAATCCGTTAGGGTATCAAAGTAAGTCGTGTTGGTACGCTTCCAGGTCAGCACGACCTCGTTGGGATTGTCGGTATCGCCCATCTTGGCGTCGGCGGTCAGGGTGGCGGCGTAAGTAATACGCATGGCGCAGTCGGAGTACCCACGCTTGACGCTGTCGGTATACACGGTAGTCGCCTCATTGATCTCACGCAGGCCGGTGTCGGTCATGCGGATGGTCATGGTGTTGGCGGTATCATCGTAACCTACCGCAAATTTGCCGGAGTTCTCCGCCCAGGTGGCAATCTTGTCGGTGCAGCCAGCATCGCGGAAGAACTCGATAACCACGTCCTGCTTGTTGTAGCGGATACCCTTGGACATGGTGTCGACGTATGTGTACTCGCTCAGGCTGGAAGCCTTGGAGGTAATGGTGGGAAGGGTGCTGATGATCTGATAGTCCACAACATCGCCCACAGAAGCGGTAGCGGTGTGGGCATAGCCGTCAGTAATGTCGGTCAGGCTGCCGGTATTCTTGCCGGTGGAGTTCTTTGCTTCACGCACGGTCTTATCCAGTGTAGGATTGCCAGTCTGGTTCTTGGGGAAGACGGTCACATCGTAGTTCCATGCCGCACCGTCCACGGTGGTCATGGGCAGGGACACGAAGAAGGGATTGCAGGTGGAGGTCACGTTTTCAGGGACGCGAGTCTCCACAACGAGATACATCCCCTGCTCCAACCGATCAGCAGAGGCGTGGCCGGTGGCATCCGTTTCGGGCATAGCCACGCCGCCGTTCTTCACGGCGGTTTCCAGAGCGTTCTTCACGTTCGTGGCATTGGCGGTCAGGGCAGCGGCCAGTTTGTTGTTCAGAGCATCGCTGGTGTAGTAGTTGACGCCGCCCTCAGTCTTGTGAGCGTCTGCGTTGGTCAGGCCGATGGCAGACAAGACGGCGGTGCTACGGTCACTGTTGTCGAAGCCATACAGCACACCCACATGACGCTGACCATCCACCAGTTCATTGTTCATGGCAATATCAGCGACGCGAAGGTAGGTGAACTCTACGCCCTGAATGGCGTACTTGCTCAGCTTGTCGATAACTGCGTCGTCATGCAGGCCGGTGGAAACATAGGACTCCGCGTCCCACGCGCCATCGTTGCCGGCCTTGGTGATGTCGTACTTGTAGATGCTCAGGGATGCTTTCTTGCTGGGGTCGATGGTAGGCTCTGCGAACGCTGTGGTGATGAGGCCCAAAGCCATAACAACGGCCATGAGCAGTGCCAATACGCGATGGATCTTTTTCATTTGGTTGTCTCCTTCATAAAATTGGATTTTTTGCAAAAATAAACACCCATGCAAAGCATGAGTGCCGCAAACACGAAATAGGTTGTAATTCCCGCACTGCCCGTGAACGGTAGGGCAAATCCTGCGTTGTTGCAGGCAGTGATGGTAATGTCTCGGTTATTGCTGTCCAACGTTCCTGTGAACAGCGGCTCAGTCAGCAGCGTGTACCCTGCGGGAGCTTTGGTTTCCGTCACGCGGTACTGCACACCGATCTTGAGGTCGCTCCACTTGGCGATACCGGCCTTGTCGGTGGTGATTTTGCCCACCTCCGACCAAGTCTTGCCATCTGCGGAAGTCTCCAGCATCAGCTCCGCACCAGCGAGAGGGCTGCCCGTTACATCCACCTTGCGGACTGTGATGCTGCCCTTAGCGGGTGCGTTCTCGCGAGTGACCTTGATATTGAGGTTTGCTGTGGTCAGGCTGAAATCGTATTTGGTCTCGTCCAGCACATAGCCGTCCACGGTGCTGATCTCCTGATAGACGTATTTGCCAAGTCGCAGGCCGGAGAACGTCACATTGCCGGTGACATCGGTCGTGCCATCCGCGATCTTGCTGCCATCGGCGGCGAAAAGACGATACACCACACCGGCCAGCGGCTGTTTGGTTTCTGCGTCCACCTTCAAGACCTCAATGCTGCCTTTGACCGGTATATTCTCGCGAGTGACCTTCAGCACCTGCCCGTTCTGGTTCAGCACAGCGGAGTACGCCGTGGTATCCAAAACATATCCGTCCGGTGCTTTGAATTCCTTGTAGGTATAGCTACCCAACCGCAGGTTGGAGAAGGTCAGCTTACCATTGACGTCTGTGTTGCCCTCCGCGACCTGTTTACCAGAAGCATCATACAGTCGGAAGCCCGCGCCTTGCAGCGGTGTCTTGTGATCAGCGTCCACCTTGACGATCTCAATACTGGCCTTGGAAGGCGTGTTGGTTCTCTTTTGCGTAATGTTCAGCGCGGTCGCCGTAATGGTGATCTGATACTTGGTGTTGTCCACCACATAGCCAGAGGGCGCGCTGATCTCCTGATAGCTGTACTTTCCCTGTGGAAGATCCTTGAACACTGCCTTACCGTCCGCACTGGTAGTCATGTCAGCCACCTTTTTACCATTGCCATCAAATAGCCGATAGGTCACGCCTGCCAGTGCCTTGCCGGTTTCCACGTCCACCTTATTGATGGTCAGGCTGCCTTTCTCCTCCACAATTTTGACCTTAAAATGAATGTACGCCCACACCGGGTCGGGCAATGAGGTCAGCGCGGCGCAAGCCTGATAATTGCTGCCATTGCTGGGCTCCAGCAGCACGGACTCCGTGCCCTCCACATCCAGTGCGTAGCCGTAGTCGCTGCTGATATAACCATTCAGCTGCGCTGCGGCGTCCTTTGTGGCCGTCACGGTCAGTACATTACGCCGCTGGCTGACGGTTACGCCGCTGATGTTGGCGCGGAAGTAGTACTGCGACAGCACACCATTGGTATCGGTGGCTGTACCCACATACTGACTGCCGTCCCATGTCAGCGTAATGGCATTGGCGTCCGAAAGCTGATTGCGGTACTTCACCGCAAAGCTGGGGATCACGCCATGCCCCATGATGCGGTCAATAAGGATGTCATACGCCTCCTGCACGCCGTCGCCGGCGTAGTGGAACAGGTTGGCGCAGGTGGTATCATACAGGGTGTACGGATAGGTCGTACCGCGGTAGCCGCACACGAACTCCCAAATCACCGCCTGTGTCGCAAGCTGCGCGCAGTCCGGGTGCATATCGAAGCCGTAGTTGCCGCCATAGCCGTAGGCCATAGCCAGCGTCACAGCATACCGCTGATTCCACGTCAGGTCGCTCCACGATGTGGAGGAATACTGCAAAT
>OCHI01001698.1_pt1 | contig 14971 bp, 13 predicted proteins | sample 1538691 | NCBI WGS metagenome assembly OCHI01 (sample SAMN04571718, study PRJEB22368) | human gut metagenome | biome: human gut; material: stool | host: Homo sapiens | place: Luxembourg | collected 2012-09-21 | reverse complement strand
CTCCGTCACCTGCACTCGTCTTATTGCACAACAACGAGACGAGTAACCCTTTGTATCACAGCGTGACGTGTAACCCGTAGGGACGCACGGCTCATGCGTCCATTGTATCAAAGCGATACGTCGCCGCGTAGGGACGCACGATCTGTGCGTCCGTTGTAGAACGAAAGTTACAGCATCGTGGCCTTAACGGGAACGGACGCACGAGCCGTGCGTCTCTACAACCGTTACACGTCCCCTTTCGACACCTCTGGGTTGTTCGTCTAGGCGTTGCAGAGTGGCTGGGCATACATCTGGAGGAGCTGTGTGCGCAGTTCGTCGGTGCTGTAAGCGTCAGTCGGTGCTTTCGCTATCTGCTCATCGAGGTAGCAGAGCGTCTTCTCCTTGTCAGCCTCGCTGTAGAGCTCCTTCGGGTGCGCCTTGTCAGGGTGGAGGAGGTCGTAGGCGATGTAGTTGATCGGGTATAGGCGGTAGTTGCTGTGTAGCTCCGTGTCGATGATCGTAGCGATGCGCGGGTAGAGCTGCTGCTTGGGTAGGGCTCGTAGCTCGGCCTCTAGCTCAGGCGTGATCAGCTCGTTGAGGCGCGTGCCGACGGCAAAGTGTACGCGTCCCTTGTAGCCGAGTAGACCTGTCTTCATATTGATCAGGTCCTCCTCGCCACCCTTGACATACTGCTCGTTGGGGTGATGCTTGCGCCATAGTAGCTCGCACGCCTTGAGGATGTCGCAAGGGTCGTACTCGTAGCTTATAGTGGTGGGGGCGATGTTGACCCGCATCAGCTGGGTCAGCGGGTCGCTGCTTTGCGAGGAAGCGATCATCTTGAGGACGCTCGGCTGTGTCTGGTCGCTATTGTCCTTGGCACGGCCCTCACGCTGGGCGATCCATACCGACTTGTGATCCTGCTGTATGCTCTGGTCGATAAAGGCAGAGAGTGCCTGAGCGGCTAGGAGCATCTGCCGGATCGGTAGCGAGCGACGCACGACAAAAGAGTCGTTGAGCTTGACCACTGCCTCGATCCACGGTCTGCCGAAGAGGTTGTCGCCGATAGCGATGCGTGGCATCAGATAGTTGCGCTCCTGCATAACTAGGTTGAGAAATGCGGAGTCGAGTATGATGTCCCTGTGGTTTGTGATGAAGGTCGTGGGCAGATTCCCGCCTAGTCTACTGGCTCCGCTAAGGGATACGGAGAAAGTGGTCTGCTTCGCTAGCTTGACCACGAGGGGGTAGGAGATGAGTTCCTTAAAGGCATCAACACTCTGGATGCTCTTTAGGTGCTGTAGGAGCGCAGTCGTCTCCTCCTCAGAGAGCAGTGCCGATAGGACGTGACGTAGCTCAGGTTGGTTGGCTAGCTGGGCAACGATAGCTGGCACCTCCTCGTCGAGGTAGGGACGTATAGAGTCGTACTCGTACGACTGTGGGGCTGTATGTGTGGTCATGATAGTTTGCTCTTGATGATACGTGTGATGAGGTCGCTCAGCTGTAGACCAGCTGCACGTACCTGCTGCGGGATGAAGCTGGCCTCCGTCATGCCCGGGGTCGTGTTGACCTCTAGTAGCGTGGGTATGCCGTCCGCCTCGATGATGTAGTCTATACGTACGAAGCCGTAGCAGTCTAGTAGGTGGGCGATCGTCAGCGACGTCTCCTGTACGCGCTGTGTCAGCTCTGGCGAGATGCGTGCGGGGGTTATCTCATCGCTCTTGCCGTAGTACTTAGCGTCATAGTCGAAGAAAGTGTCGTGTGCCACCACCTCTGTGACAGGCAGGGCAAAAGAGTCGTCGGGTAGGATCACGCATCCGCAGGTCACCTCAGTGCCGACGATGCACTCCTCGACGAGGATGTCGGGTGCTGCGGTGTAAGCGTCCGCCACGGCTGAGGGTAGCTGCTCCCACTGGTCAATGCGCGTTGTAGCGATACTGGAGCCGCCGGTGTTGGGCTTGACAAAGAGCGGCAGGCGCAGACGAGACTCGATCAACTGTTGCTCTTCGGGCGACAGCTGTTGGGTGTGATTGCGGAGGCAGTGGGAGCGAGCGATGCGCAAGCCGTGATGCGCTAGGTAAGCGTTGCACGCCTCCTTATTAAAGGTCAAAGCCTCGCAGAGCACGCCACCTGTCGTGTAAGGGATGCCGAGCATATCTAGGTAACCCTGTAGGAGACCATTCTCTCCAGGGGTGCCGTGGATGGTAATGTAAGCTAGTGCGAAGGTCACTTCGGCTGCGCCAAAGCGCGCGACCAGTGCACGATCTATCGTTCCCGCCTTCCCCTCAGCATCGGTCACGCTCCACGCGTCGGCCGTGATGGTGACTAGATAAGGAGTGAAGAGGGTTTGATCAATCTGCTTGAGGATCGTCTGGGCACTACGCTGCGAGACTTCCGCCTCGCCAGAGTATCCGCCACAGATGATCGCAATATTGGGTTTGTCCATAAGGTATGATGGGATATTGCAATGGTTCTTTTAGTTAGAGAGTTCGAGCGGTGCTACATAGCGTCTCCACTTGTCTATGAGCTGGCTCATATCGTCGGGCAGTGGTGCCGAGAAGTGCATCCGCTCACCCGTCACGGGGTGGTCGAAAGCGAGGGTCTCAGCGTGCAATGCTTGGCGGGGACAGATCTTGAGGCAGTTATTGATAAACTGCTGGTAGGAGCTGGTGCGCTGCCCCCAGAGGATCTGGTCACCACCATAGCGCTCATCGCCAAAGAGCGGGTGGTCGATAGACTTCATGTGAGCACGTATCTGATGGGTGCGCCCCGTCTCCAGTTCACATGCTATGAGCGTCACAAAGCCCAATCGCTCCAGCTGCGTGTAGTGTGTCACGGCCGGCTTGCCTATCTCACTCGTTGGGGGGTAGACGGTCATACGCGTCCGGTCACGCGGATCACGGGCTATATTGCCCTCGATCGTCCCCTGCGGTTGGTCAAGCTTGCCCCAGACAAGTGCTTGGTAGCGTCGTCCTGTAGTCTTGAGGAAGAACTGTCTTGCTAGTCGTATCTTAGCCTCCGTACGCTTCGCCACGAGGAGTAGTCCGCTGGTATCTTTGTCAATGCGATGCACCAGCCCTACGGAAGCATCGTTCGGATCATAGAGCGGGTCGTTACGTAAGTAGTAAGCAAGCGCGTGGACGAGCGTGCCACTGTAGTTGCCGTGACCTGGGTGTACGACCATGCCTGCGGGTTTGTTGACCACCAGCAACTGATCGTCCTCATAGACTATGTCGAGCGGTATATCCTCCGGAGTGATCGACCAGTCCTGCTTCGGATGCGCCAGCATCATCGTGATGGTCTCCTGGGGCTTGACCTTGTAGTTGCTCTTGACAGGCTCGCCATCCACCCAGATGAGTCCCGCCTTGGCGGCAAGCTGTATACGATGGCGCGAAGTGTGTGGCATACGATCCACTAGAAAGCGGTCGATGCGCAGCGGTGTCTGCCCGGGATCTACCTGTACACGGTAATGCTCGTAGAGCTCCTCGCCGTGTGCCCCTGCGACCCACTGATCCTCCTCGTCGGTTGCGATGAGGTCAGCCTCTAGCTCCTGCTCCTCGAGGGGAAGTGACTCCCTATCGGGATTACATCCAGGACTCATCCTCGTCAGGCTCTAGAATGTGTGTGGTCGAGTCAGCTGGGGCAACGTATCCTCCCGCTCCCGAGATCGAGTCGTAAGGTGTGAAAGCACCATGCGGTATGCTGTCACTAGTAGCCACAGAGACTAGGAGTATGAGTGGCGTGGCAAGTGGTATGCGAGTACCGGGTGCAAGGGTCTGCCCTGAGGGTAGCTGCACGCCCATGACTAGGTCGTCAAAGGATCCTGCTACGTAACTGGGGGTGATGTTTTCGAAGCCAAGGCTGACGAGACGCGCTCGTGCTTGTCGCTCGGATACATCGACGAGCGAGGGTATGATGGCGTTGCGAGGAGAGGAGGCGTTGAGTGTGAGGAAGATGATACGTCCCGCTTTAACCCGACTGCCCGCCTTAGGGGTCAAGTCGTAGACCGCCCCCTTGGGTACCTCTGTGGTGTAGACTGAGTCGATCACCTCGTAGCGCAGATCTGCCTTGTCTAGAAGGGCCACCGCCTCGCTCGCAGGGAGGCCATATATGTCAGGTATCTCGACAGATGATCCGTGGCGTGTGAAGAGGTTCATCCAGACGAGTGCCAGGACGACAATGATGACTGACGCTAGGATCATCAGACCAATGTGAATCAGTATGGTAGGACGTCGCATAGGGTATATCTATTAGCGGAGACTATGCAAAGGTAACGATAATTTGATAGTGTCGCATCATTAGGGTAAGTAAATAGGGATTAGAGGTTAGAGGTTAGAAGTTAGAGATTAGAAGTTAGAGGGATCGGAGCTAATCGGAGTGGGTCGGAGAGCTAGGGACCTAGTGCCTCTAGCCAACAGCCAACAGCTAACAGCCAACAGCCTCATGATGCGTCAGCCCTGTGATCGTTCGGTGGAGGTAGTTGTTTATCTCCAAGATTTTTGTACCTTTGCCGTCAGCTTTGCGTAATCTCTGACAGGAAGAGAGACCGAGCCACTAGATCTAGGTCTCACCAGTCGCCTGTGTATATTGCGTTTAGCTCATAGCTAATCAAAAAAGTAATACAGCATTATGGACTTTATCAAGCTAGTCGAAGAAGACTTTCAGAGTGGCAAGCAGCTACCTAAGTTTGCCCCCGGTGACACGATCGTCGTGGACTACCGTATTAAGGAGGGTAACAAGGAGCGTATCCAGAAGTTTCGTGGTACGGTCATCCGCATCAGCGGTCATGGCGACCAGCGTCGCTTCACCGTACGCAAGATCTCAGACGGTGTGGGCGTAGAGCGTATCTTCCCCTTCAACAGCCCCTTTATCGAGGAGATCCATGTAGAGCGTCACGGTAAGGTACGTCGCGCTAAGCTCTACTACCTACGTGAGCGTCGTGGTAAGGCTGCTCGCATCCGTGAGCGTCGTACCCTCTCTGCCAGCGTTAAGTAGCAGACATCGCTAGCTCCAAAACAAATAAGAAGAGGCTCCTCGAACTAATCGGGGATCCTCTTTTTGTGTCGCATGGTGAGACTGTTGACTTTTGCAACAGTCGCATGGCGTGATCTCATCATTGCAGCATGGTCGGTAGCTGCCTTAAAGGGAGACTGTTGCATAAAGGCGAATCGCTGTGTTGCTTTCGGGATTCGGCTTCGGTCACATACGGAGGTATGCTCCCTTCAGACCTCACCCTCAGCGCCTTGCGCTTCATCCTTTCTGCAAAGTCTGGACAATCTTGCACGCAAGATTATGAGACTGTTGACTTTTGCAACAGTCTCAAAGGGTGTGCACAACTATCAGAAAGCATAGCCGAGGCTAAAGAAGAAGCGTGAGGCACGGAGGACGTTTGACCGGCTGAAAGAGAGCTTAATAGGACCTATCAGGGAGTCGTAGTCAAGGTCTATGCCCGCTCCGTAGAGGAGGTCACTGTCCCATACATTGGGTGCCTGAATGTCCATGCCGACACTGACGTGCGGTGTGATGTAGAGAGACTTGATCGGGGTGTACTGGATGCCTAGATAGAGTGCTGCGAGATTGTTGACAGGGTACTCTCTGTATCGTAGCCCTGAGAAGATGGTCTGATTGTCCATACCTAGATTGGCAAAGCCCCCGAGGTGAAACTTCTGACTCAAGAAGAGGTAGCTGTCGTAGTGAAAGCTCTCCCGCCAAGGCTTGCCGAGGTCTAAGTTGACCCCGCCGAAGAGGCGACCATGTAGTGCTACCCTCCGGCCCAGTGGAGCGACTACATGCTCATAGATCGAGAGATGTAGTAGAGGCCCCTGTTGGGGGGATAAACTTTCCTCGGGATTGAGCATATTGTGAATCTGCTTCTGGCTCTCCGTGGCATCCTCAGGGAGAGGGGAGAGCGCGTAGGCGTTCTTTAGCGTCAGCTCAGCCGTTAGGGCGAGGTGGTTACCTCGTGTAGCAAAAGCCTTCCGATTCAAGCTGTTTTGCTGGTAAGCTAGGTTCATCGTCCAGGTGCCGTGGCGGTAGCTTAGCTTAGGTCGCTTGTTGGCCTGCATGAGTTGGTTGAAGTAGTTGAAGGGTATTGGCTCAAGGTTGGCTGCCTGTGCTGCTCCTGTCTTCTCATGGTCAAAGGGCGTCTGCGGTTGCCACAGATACATCAAGCCGTACTGCACGCCGAGCGTTATCTCAGACTGAGGTGACAGGGCATAGCCCATCTTCAAGCCGGTGGCTATGGAGCCCTGATAGAAGGTTGCCTCGGTATGGTTCTCTATCTGCGAGAGGTAGCGTAGATGAAGGTCGTCATTGCGATCCAGACGTAGGGAGATGTAGGGACTGACCCAGTAGGAGTAGCTATCGTCAAACCACTTGTAGTAGCTAGCCCGCAGCTTGGGGTACTGAGATATGGCGAGCTTGGCTGAGAGGTGTGAGTTAGATAGGAGTAGGTCTCTGAGTGAGGTGTTGAGGATGATGTTTGCAGACTCGTAAGGGTCGTAGTAAGCTCCGACGCGGAGGAGCGCTTGTGGCTTCTTTTTGATAAAGAAGTGTAGTGTGTTCACCTCGTTGCCCTCCGTGGCAGTCGAGTCTGACTCATAGGTATAGTATACCTGCGCATAGCGGTTGTAGCCCATGAGCATGTCGATGCGCTGCTGGAGGAGGTCGACAGAGTCGAGGATCGAGAGATCCTCCCCGATCACACTGCGAATGAACTCCGTCTCGGCTTGCTCTAGGGGCGCACCCCACTGATCCGTGATCTTGACCTGCTGGATCGGGATGGAGACGGTGGCGAGCTGTCGCTTCTGATAGTTGATGCCCTGTGCGACTTGCTGCGCCTTAAGCGCGATGAGCTGAGGCAAGAGTTTGTGAGCCTCTGCCTCAGCGAGGGCTATGATCCGATCACGCTGGCTAAAATCTGCCGAAGTGTAGTCTCTGAGTGCTTGAGAGAAGTCTAGCATCACGTCTACTTGACTTACTTGACGCTCTACCTCCTTTTTGGTCAGGAGGGCATAAGACTGCTGGATGACACCGATAGAGCTGTGCTCTAGCTCCTCCGCATTTCGCAGTCTAGCTCCCGTATAGCTACCGATGACGAAGGTCGCTCCCATAGCACGCACCTCCTCGACGGGAAAGTTGCGATCGAGACCGCCATCGACTAGGAGCTTGCCATCGATAATGGCGGGTGCGAAGACGGCGGGGATCGCTAGACTAGCTCGTATAGAGAGTGGTAACGCCCCGGAGGTCATCACGTAGGCTCCGCCACTCCCAGCATCTGAAGCTACGAGCTGTAGCGGTATAGGCATCTGGTCATACTCTTTGATATGCCGCACGGGGAAGGTGTAGCTCATCAGCACCTCCATCAAGTACTGCCCCTCAATAAGTGAAGAGGGAATCTTAGGAACACCTCGCCGCATGGGGAACTCTAGGGTGTAAGTCCCGTAATCCTCCTTCTCACACATATCTACCTTGTTGTAAGGTAGACGATTGCTCAAGACACGTCCCCAGTCTTCCTGACGCACCATCTCTTTGATCTCGGCAGCACTGTAGCCCATCGCGTAGAGACCGCCCACGACGGCACCCATAGAGGTGCCAGAGAGGTAGTCCACATGTATCTGCAGTGAGTCAATCAGCTCGAGGAGCGCAATGTGTGCTAGTCCCTTAGCTCCACCGCCACTGAGCACTAAGCCACAGCGCATCTGAGTGCTGTCGCAGATTCGGTCGCTCTGCTGCCCCTGCATCGTGGTAGGAGCGCAGAGAGCTATGATACATAAGATTAGGCTAGTGAGTAGGATCGATGGTTGTTTTGTATAGATACGCGAGATCATAGGTCGTGTGTCATTTGGGAGCGTAAGCAATGGATAGGGTGGGGTACAAATGTACGCTTTTTGGAAAAATGAAGTGCTAGCGTGTGGATCGATGGATGCGGTCGCTTGAGGGTAAGTTTGTATCTTTGTCCTTATGAATGAACGTGCAGAGAGAATAGAGACGACCGACTCGATCATAAAGCGTGAGTTGGTGACGCTCCCCGAGGAGCTGCGTGACCCTAGCCGCTATGAGGTGATGGCTCCTGTGGGGTCGTATGAGAGCTTGAGTGCTGCGATACGTGCTGGAGCGAATAGCATATACTTTGGCATTGAGGCGCTCAACATGCGGGCTAAGTCTGCTTACAACTTTACGACAAATGACCTCTACCGTATCGTGGAGACCTGCCGGAGGAGTGGTGTGAAGAGCTACCTGACGGTCAATACGATCATCTACGACGAGGACTTGACACTACTTCGCGAGATCCTCTACCATGCGCAGCAGGCACAGGTCTCGGCGGTGATCGCTGCCGATGTGGCGACCCTGATGGAGGCGCATCGCCTGGGGCTGGAGGTGCATCTCTCTACACAGCTCAACATTAGCAACTGGGAGGCTTTGCGCTTCTACGCACAGTTTGCCGATGTGGTGGTCTTGGCTCGTGAGCTGAACCTAGATCAGGTGGCAGAGATCAAACGTAAGATAGCTGAGGAGCATATCGTCGGGCCATCGGGTCGGCTGGTAGAGATAGAGATGTTTGCCCATGGGGCGCTCTGCATGGCGGTCTCGGGCAAGTGCTATCTGAGTCTGCACCATCAAGATACGAGTGCCAATCGGGGTAGCTGCGCACAAATCTGTCGCCGTGGCTACCGCGTCTACGATGATCGTCAGGGGGTCGAGCTAGAGGTGACGCACCCGAACATTATGTCGCCTAAGGATCTGAAGACGATCCACTTCATCAATAAGATGATGCTGGCGGGTGTCACGGTCTTTAAGATAGAGGGTCGTGCTCGTGGCCCAGAGTATGTCTCTACGGTGGTGCAGTGCTACCGCGAGGCTATAGACGCTGTCTGTGCGGGCACTTACGATGAGGCTCGGATAGCGCAGTGGGATGAGCGGCTACGGGAGGTTTTCAACAGAGGCTTTTGGGATGGTTACTATCTCGGACAGCGGCTGGGCGAGTGGACACCTTTTGCCGGCTCTAGTGCTGTGCGTGAGAAGGAGTACGTAGCTCACATTGTTAAGTACTTTAGCAAGATAGGAGTCGCCGAGGTAGAGGTAGAGAGTGGCGAGCTGGCACTGGACGATCGCATCCTGATCATCGGACCGACGACGGGCGTGGTCGATATGACGCTCTCGGAGATGCGCTACGAGCTGGAGCCGGTCTCTCGTGCTACTAAGGGGCAACGCATCTCCATCCCTGTACCGCGCAAGGTGCGGGCGAATGACAAGCTCTACCTCTTTAGAGAGCGTACGGAGGTACAGCACTTCAAGGGGTAGGGAATAAAACTAGGAAGAACCATTTTCACTAAAGAAACAACTATATCAGATGAAACAACCAATCAAATATCAGTATGGTCTCACGCTCAAGGTGCGAGACTACGAGTGCGACCTCCAGGGAGTGGTCAACAATAGTAACTATCAGTGCTACATGGAGCACACCCGCCACGAGTTTTGGCTGGCACTGGGCGATAGCTTTGCTGAGATGCACGATTTGGGCCTTGACCTCTTCGTTTACAAGGTCTCTATAACCTATCATCGCTCGCTACGGAGTGGCGATACCTTTCACACGGCACTGCGTGCCAGACGTGAGGGGGTAAAGCTCATCTTCGACCAGGTCATCGTACGTAGTGACGGTGTGAAGTGCGCTTCGGGCGTGGTCGAGGCGGTCGCAGTGCAGAACGGACGGACAACTCGTGGAGAGTGTTTTGAAGGTATCATGGCTCGTGCTGAAGCTTACAGCGAGAGCCATCCGTATGACTTAACGATCCTCTAGCGATGGCTGAGCTCCTCTTCCTCCTTTACCTGCTCTCTGTCATTGGGGGCATAGTGATCGTGCTAGGGGAGGAGCGCAGTGCGGTCTCTTCGATCCCGTGGTTACTGGTCGTCATCTTTCTACCAGTCGTGGGACTCCTGCTCTACATCATCTTCGGCTACTCGCTACGACGCAAGCAGCTGATCGATGTGGAGGTGAGACGGTCGCTCTCGGATGCTCCTGTAGAGACTAAGTCGCTGCCTAGCACGGAGGTCGAGGAGGTCGCCGATCGTAAGCTCGCATCGCTATCCGCTCTCATCGAGCGACTGACCGATACGCCCCTGACCACGACTAATGAGCTGACGCACTACAACGATAGTCGCGAGTGGCTTGAGGCTTGTCGGGAAGCTATCGCACAGGCGCAGCACTATGTCTACATCGAGCTGTACCGCATCGAGGAGGGGCCATGGCTGGACGCTTTGCTAGATCTACTCGCAGAGCGCATTCAGGAGGGGGTAGTTCTCTACTGGCTCTACGACGACGTGGGGTCACGAAGCTTGAGTCGACGCTATCGCAAGCGGATGGAGCAGTTGGGCGGACAGGTTGCTGCCTTTCTCCCCGTACGCTTTCGGCTGCTTACGAGCCGCGTGAACTATCGCAACCATCGTAACCTCATGGTGGTGGATGGTGCCGTAGGCTTTACAGGGGGCAACGTGCTACTCTCGGAGCTGCAGCATTTGCCTCAAGGGGCGCAACCACTGGCGACGACTCATCTGCGTATGACTGGTGCCGTGGTACGTCAACTGGAGTACAGCTTTGCGCTAGACTGGTACGTGGCGACACAACAACTGCTCTCGCCACAGCAGAGCTCCGCTACCGTGTCCACAGCCGAGCCGATCAAGATGCAGATCTTCCCGACGCACCCTACGGACGAATTCCCCTCGCTAGAGATGATCTTCACGCACGCCTTCCTGCAGGCGCGTCAGTCGCTCTACATCGAGTCGCCAGTCTTGATCCCCACCTCTAGCATACAGCAGGCTCTGATCTCTACGGCGCTCTCAGGGGTGCAGGTACGGGTGATCCTACCTCGTCGTGGTCGTAGCTGGCTGGCTTCTAAGGCTTCGCACGCCTTCTTTACCGACTTGCTACGGGCTGGCGTGGAGATATACTACTATGACGGCCTACGTGAGGCTACTTATGCGGTGATCGATAAGGAGCGTGTGGTGACGGGGACACCCTACCTAGACTTTAGAAGCTTTGAGTACAACTTCGATCTGACCACCATTGCCTACTCATCGGCGGTCGCACAGCAGTTTGTCGATAGCTTTGAGACAACACTCGCTCAGTGTCGTAGGGTAACCCCACGACGCAATAGGCTGTGGAGACGTATCACTCATGGCGTGATGCGTCTGCTGACACCTCTAATATAAGACTGTTGCATAAAGGCGAATCGCTGTGTTGCTTTCGGGATTCGGCTTCGGTCACATACGGATGTATGCTCCCTTCAGACCTCACCCTCAGCGCCTTGCGCTTCATCCTTTCTGCAAAGTCTGGACAATCTTGCAAGCAAGATTGTGAGACTGTTGACTTTTGCAACAGTCTCAATATAAGTTACTTGTTTGAGTGGTCGCGTAGTGGCTGTAAAACGCTACTAAAGTGCGTAGATCCACGCTCCAGCGAAGCTGTTGGATAGCGCGGAGACGGAGCGACGTAGCTCGCCTGCACGCTCCTCAGAGGAACTGATGCCTGCGATGACGAGACAGCGAGAGGACTCCTGGATGATCTGTAGGGAGATTCCTTCGGCCTGAGTCTGGTCTGCTGCTGCCTCTTCGATAAATTGCTCTGCACGCTTGGGCCCCTTGAAAACCCCAACGACGACAGCGTGGCTCCCTTGCTGTAAAGCCTCGTCGTGCGTGATAACTAGAGACGAGGATGCGGCATGCTCTGGAGTCGTAGAGACGATCTCTTCCTGTGTTTCAGCTTTTGGAGCTAGAGCTATGCTGGGCTTGGCTTGCTTTTGCTCTGGCGTCACCACGCTCGCCTCGTCGAGCCAGCCGTAGGGGACGAAGCCCGCACTGTAACGATCAGGGTTACTGTCAGAGCTGATGGGTAGTAGGCAGAGGAAGCAGATAGCTCCCGCTGCAGCCCAATTAGCCGCAGTCCGATTGATACGTATCGTCCAATACTTCCGATCACTCTTCGTCTCACTGGCAGGCTCCGTAGCGACATGATCGACGGGTGTGACGGCTGGGAGCAAGCAACTCTGAGGGTAGAGCCCGTAAGAGTGTATCGATCTCAGCCCTTGTCGCTCCTGTACGGGAGTAAAGAGTAGCTCGCCGCTCTCCTGCAGCGTGAGGGTGCCGAGGTTGGAGCCGATGGTCAGGGAGCCAGACTGATATAGCTGGTGCCTGATCACGGTCACGTCGGAGTCTACCACTAGGCGCGCTCTGCGTACAGATAGCCCTAGGGTGCGTGCGTAGCAACTGTCTAGGATGCCGTCACGATCTACTAGAGAGGCGTTGAATGAGATGCGCTGCCCTGCAGGCGTGATGACATTGAGATCCTTGTCATAGAGTGGAGGCGTTTGCTCCACGATGAAGGCTCCTATCGTAGGGAGTACGACGCAGTCGTGCAGTAGTAGAGCTTGCTCTAAGATATCTCCGATGCGATACATTGAGATGTACAGGCTAAGAGTGGATGATTACGAGTCGAGAGAGGCTACATGTGTAGCACCCTTGAGAAGGGGAGGTAGAAGACTCCCGCTCCTCACCACAAAGTTAAGCAATCTCCACGAACTGGAGCATGTGGTGCGGAGCGGAAGTGCGGATAGTTGTCGTTAACTCTTTGGCGGCTAGTGACTCATCGAGACCTAGTCGTTCATCGAGGCGAGGAACTCTAGGTTGGTCTCCGTCAGCTCGATGCGCTGCTTGAGAAACTCCATCGCCTCTACCGTATTCATGTCCGATAGGTGGTTGCGTAGGATCCACATGCGCTGTAGCGTCGTCGAGTCTAGTAGGAGGTCATCACGACGGGTGCTACTAGCGAGGATGTCGATAGCGGGGAAGATGCGCTTGTTGGACAGGCGACGATCAAGCTGTAGCTCCATATTGCCAGCACCCTTGAACTCCTCAAAGATGACGTCATCCATCTTAGAGCCCGTCTCGGTCAGAGCCGTCGCTAAGATGGTGAGACTACCGCCGTGCTCGATGTTGCGCGCAGCTCCGAAGAATCGCTTCGGCTTTTGCAGCGCATTCGCCTCGATACCTCCTGAGAGAATCTTGCCCGAGGTAGGCTGTACCGTATTGTAAGCACGTGCGAGGCGTGTGATCGAGTCTAGCATGATGAGCACATCGTGACCACTCTCGACCATACTCTTAGCCTTGGCGAGTACCAGCTCAGCAAGCTTCACGTGGTGGTCGGCAGGCTCATCAAAGGTCGAGGCAACCACCTCCGCATTGACATTGCGCGCCATATCGGTCACCTCCTCAGGACGCTCGTCGATCAGGAGGATGATCATGTAGACCTCAGGATGATTGGCAGAGATCGCATTGGCAATGTCCTTGAGTAGCATCGTCTTACCGGTCTTAGGCTGAGCGACGATGAGTCCACGCTGTCCCTTGCCGATGGGAGTAACTAGATCCACGATGCGCATGGCGGTCTTGTCGTAGACAGCTGCGATGCCCTGAGACTCTAGCTTAAACTTGTCCTCTGGGAAGAGAGGCGTCAGCATATCAAAGGAGACACGGTCTAGATTGTCCTTGGGGTGGCGACCATTGACGAGTAGGATGTTCTGTAGTAGGAAGTATTTCTCATTACCCTTCGGAGGACGTATGCTACCCTCGACGACATCACCCGTCTTGAGGTGCCACTTCTTGATGATGTCTATAGGGACGTAGATGTCGTCAGGTGAGGGGAAGTAGTTGTAGTCTGAGCTACGGAGGAAGCCGTATCCCTCTTGCGACACCTCTAGCAGTCCGCTAGCGGTCAGGATATTGGAGAAGTCGTATGAAGTCTCTTCCTCCTCGACCTCTTTGCTCTTGTTGTGTTGCTGCTTACCCTTTTGTGCTGGCTCGTCAGAGTCTGCCTCAGCCTCTTTGTGCCCCCTGTGATCATTGTGGGACTCGCCCAGCACTTCGCCCAGTAGTGAGTCTGCGTCGGGATGGGTAAAGACCATAGGCGTCTCCTCCTGCTGCTCCTCCTCTGCGTCTTGCTTAGCTTGAGGACGCTTCTCCTCCTTGTCAGACTGATTGGCAGGCTCCTGACGCTTGTTATTGCGGTTGTTGCGCTCCTTATTATTGCGCTGGTTATTGTTGCGCTTAGTGCCCTTCTCCTCAGACTGTGTAGCGGCAGCCTCCTCGACGATAGCGATAGCCTCTTGGCGATCTATCTCAGAGGGCTGGTTGGTTGCGTCTGCCTTGTCCGTCTTAGCGGTGCGTTTGTTCTGTCGAGAGTTTGATTTGTTCTTTTGCTCAGGCTTGTTGCTCTCGTCTTTGGCGTCCTTTTTCTCCTCCTTATTGGCCTTGTTATTGCGGGAGTTGCTCTGTCGCTCTTTGCGCTTGTTGCTCTGCTGCTGCTCGACCGTCTGGGTAGCTACAGCCTCTGCCTGAGCGTCTAGAATTTGGTAGATGACCTCTTTCTTTTCGGAGGCCATCTTGGTAATCTCTAGTTGGGAGGCAACCTCTTTGAGTTGCTCCTCCGTCATACCATTGAGATCTACGATGGTGTACTTCTGCATGATGTACTGATGTTATGCTGGATAAATGCACCTTACGACTTGTTGCAAAGGGCTACCATACTGAGCTTTGGAAAAGCTATAAGCGAAATGATAGAGGCAACGAAATCAACGATCTAGCAGGTGCTGTGGCGAGACAGCAGGCTAGCACGATGGTCGACCTAAGTAAGGTGTGTAATGTGTGAATAGGCTGAGTGATGGGTCAGTCCTGTGTGATATGGGACGCTCTGCTCGGTCGTTATTATCTAGGTCGATGCAGAGCCAGAGCTACCTCCGTAGCAGATCCTAAGCCTCTCCATACAAGCTGTATCGTATCGTGCAACTCTAATATCTGTACAGCCTAGGAGTGCGTCGATCTAGTGACTCATCCACTTCTAGAGGCAAAGGTACGAAAAAGTGTTCAGATGGAGCATCCCCCGCCTCTGTCTTCTAATCGCACATTCCAGTGTCAAGTGCAACACAGTTACAAATGTAGGAAAAAAACTTCA
>OCHI01001680.1_pt1 | contig 15104 bp, 6 predicted proteins | sample 1538691 | NCBI WGS metagenome assembly OCHI01 (sample SAMN04571718, study PRJEB22368) | human gut metagenome | biome: human gut; material: stool | host: Homo sapiens | place: Luxembourg | collected 2012-09-21 | reverse complement strand
CTGGACGGCTACAACGACCAGTGGGCCGGCGCGTCGTCGCAACTCTCGTTCGCCGACCTGCCGGCCGGCACCTACCGGCTCGACGTGCGTTACCGCAACAACATCACCGGGGCCGAAAGTCCGGTCTATTCGCTGCCGATACGTCTCAAACCGGCGTGGTATGCGACCGCGGCGGCCAAATGTCTCTACGTACTGTTGCTGCTGGCCGTAGTCGGGGGCGTCATCCGCCATTACCTGCTCCGCTACCGACGCCGTCGCGCCGAGAAACTGCAGCGGCTCGAAATCCGCCGCAAGGAGGAGGTCTATGAATCGAAGATGCGCTTCTTCTCGAACATCACGCAGGAGCTGTCAATGCCGCTGACGATGATCTCCGCTCCCTGCCAGCAGATACTCGCCTACCGCAAGGCGGACCCCTATGTGCTCAAATACGCGCAGACCATACGGCAGAACGTCTCGAAGCTCCACGACCTGATCTACATGCTCCACGAGTTCCGCGGCATCCGCACGGGGCAGAACGACGAAAGCGAAAACATCGAGCTGGTTCCCGTGGCCGAAATCGCGCAGAGCATGGTCGAGACCTTCGGCGAATATTCGCAGCAGAACAGCATCCACTGCCAGCTGGACATCGAGCGCAACCTCGTGTGGCCGACCGACCGCGACGGACTTTCGACGATCCTCAACACACTGCTGTCCAATGCCTTCAAGCATACGCCCTACAACGGCGCCGTAAGTCTCACGATCCGCAGCGACAACGGCAAGCTCCTCATCTCGGCCTCCAACGACAGCGTGGGCGTCAATCTCGAAGACATCGAAGCGATTTTCGACCGCTACCGCGTACTCGACTATTTCGAACGCAAGAGCGAGCGCGGTCTCTCGTTTCAGGGCGACCTGCGTCTGGCGATCTGCCACAGCATCGTGGTCCGCATGCAGGGCGAAATCAAGGTCGAAAGCACTCCCAACGCGCAGACGACCTTCACCGTACTGCTGCCGCAACTGAAAGTCACGGCCGAAAACGCCCCGACCGCAGACAACATCGTGCCCGCGTCCAAAGAATACGGACTGCCCCTGCCGACCGTGACGCGGCGCGAATTCCCGTTCGACAAAAACCGCAGGACGGTGTTCATCGTCAACGACAATTCGGAGATCATGAATTTCGTGGCCGAGCTTTTCGCCGCGGACTACAACATCAAAATGCCGTCGGGCAAAACCGAGATGATCGAGCTGCTCAAGCAGATGCACCCCGACATCGTCATCTGCGACGCCCTCTCCGAGCAGTCCGACTGCCTGTCGCTCATCCAGTTCATCAAGCAGGGCAAGCTGACCTCGCACATCCCGGTCATCCTGCTCTCGACGGCCCAGCAGATCGACGAGCGCATCAAGGGCGTGGAGTCAGGCGCGGACATCTGCCTGACGCTTCCGTTCAACGTCGAATACCTCAAAGCCGTGGCCGAGCAGCTGCTCCGCCGCAACCGGTCGCTCAAGGACTATTACAAGTCCTCGATCAGCGCCTTCGAGCTTTCCGACGGGCGCATGCTCCATCAGGACGACAAGGAGTTCATCGACCGGATGCTGAAGATCATCAACGACAACATCTCCAACACGGAGATCTCGACCAAATTCATCGCCGACGAACTGGGCGTAAGCATCCGCAACCTCTACCGACGGCTGGAGGGCATCCTCAACCAGACGCCGACCAACATCATCAAGGAGTACCGGCTGGCCAAGGCCGAACAGCTGCTCACGACCACGAAGCTCTCGATCGACGAGATCATCTACAAGGCGGGCTTCGTAAACCGGGGCACCTTCTTCAAATGCTTCTCCGCCAAATACGGCTGCACGCCCAAAGTCTACCGCAAGGAGAAACTCTCGCAGATCCGTCAGGAAGTGGGCGAAGAGAGCGAAGATGCCGCAGACCGGTCGGCGTAACGTCCGGCGGAGTCCGGCATAGTATCCGGCGAAGTTCCGGCATGACAGCGGCCACAGTCACGACACGGCATCCGGCGGAGCTCCGGCATAACAGCCGCCACAGCTACGACACGGCATCCGGCGAGGCTCCGGCATAACAGCCGCCACAGTCATGACATCACATCCGGCGAGGCTCCGGCATAACAGCCGCCACAGCCACGACACGGAATCCGGCATAACATCCGGCGGAGCAGATCAAACGAAGAAAGAGCGGGCCGAAACCCGCTCTTTCTCTTTGCCTGTCCTGAGGACCTTGCGCCCTACTCGATCAGCAGCGCCATGGCCTCGATCATCGTCGAAGCGCTGACCTGCTCGTTCAGACGGCCGTCCCACGAAGATCCCGGCTCGCCCCAGAATCCGCCGAAGAACCACTTCGATCCCTCCGACTTGTCCACGCCGTCGCGCCAGCAGACCAGCCCGTTGTAGATCAGGAACTCCTCGATCTCCCGGCGCAGCCCCGCATCTGCCTTATCGACCGAAGCGTCCTTCCAGACGTTCATCGCATAGCGGACGAAAATCCCCTTGAAAAGCGCATTGTCGCCCGAACCTTCGTTGTTCAGCACCCCGTTGGTCACCATCGACTTCATGGTGTAACGCGCCGCGCGCGCGGCGTCGGTCATGTATTTGGCGTCGCCCGTGGCCTTGTAAAGCTCGTGCGCGGCGCCCATGAACGTACCCTGATTATAGGTCAGCGCGCCGCCATTGATCACGCCGTTCTTCATGTTGTCGGACACGGCGCCCGTCAGCGGATTGTAGAGCGTCGAGCTGAGCCAGTTGTAAATCTTCTTCGCATCGGCCAGATACTGATCCCTCTCGGCTCCTTTGGGGCTGTTGGCCCACAGGCGCATGGCGCAGAGGGCGCCCGGACCGTTCGAGCAGGCGTTCTTGCTGTTCTCGGCGTCGAAGCTCCAGCGGATGCCGCCGCCGTTCTCGTCTTCGGTCCAGCGGGCGATCACCGTCTCCTCGTAGGTCTTGCGAGCGGCGGCGAGGTACTTCTGTACTCCGGTAGCCTCGTACATGCGGATCAGCGTCAGGATGATCCACTCCGAGTCGTCGGTGTAGGCATTGCCGAAACCGTAAGTTCCCCAATAGCTGTTGCCGTAGTTGTTGCCCTTGTTCTCGTACCATTTGGACATGTAGCCGGCATAGGTGTCGCCTTCGGGAATACGCAGGTAAGCGTCTATGAGCACGTCCATCGCATGAGCCTGCGGCCAGTAGCAGTAGGTCGATTCGTTCGTGCGGTCCTGATCGGTATACCAGAATGTGCCGCGGTCGGTATTCATGAAATTCTCGATCAGCTTCTCGTCGATCTTGTCGGCATGGGCGGTCCAGTCCTCCCCGTAAGCGGGTTCGAGCTTCTCGGCCGGATCCACCACCTCTTTGCCGTAGTATTTGTCGTCCACCTCGCAGGCTCCCAGCAGGGTCGCCGTGGCGGTAAGCGCTAAAATGTATTTTTTCATAAGTCTGTCGTTTTTTACCGGGGGGGGGCACGCCTTGCGGAGCGCGCCTCCCCCGGAGAGTTGGTTAATCCAGATACTCGATATAGTTGTAGTAGTGCTCCGTATCGGGACTCATGTTGAGCTTGATGTTCACCCGCTTGGAGTCGTTGCCGCGGTAGGCGTGGAGCATCTTGAACGCGCCGGCATCGTCGCCGTTCACATCGGCGATCGGCCAGAATACGCGGAAGCGCGAATCGTTCTCGGCAGGCTTGGAATTCAGGTCGCCCGTCATGCCGGGATTGGCGCCGAACTTGGTCTTCACGCCGTCCACCTCGGCCCAGAAGAAGTAACGGTCGTCGTCCCAGTCCCTCAGGTAGGGCACCACACCTGCGGCATACCAGATGCCGTTGCCCTGATAAGGCAGCTTGATCTGCTTCTCGGTATGCTGGGTCTTGACGTTCGGCGAGAGGTAACGCATGTTCTCGATCTTCTGGAGCTTCGCCGTGCCTGCGCCGAAGTCGAGCAGGATGTAATAGATGGCCTCTTCGGACGAAACGACGCTTGCGTCGCTCTCCCGGATCGCACCGCCTTCGACGACGAACTTGCGCGCATCGGCCGTATCGCCGTCGGTGAAGTTGTACCCTGCGGCATCAGTCGTCAGCTTGGTGAAAATCTCGAACTTGCCAGCGCCCAGCGCCTTGAGGGCCTGATAGCCGGAACCGAACTCCGAAGCGGCGCCCGTGATGTAGGCGGCGGTCGGAATACCCTTCATGCGGGTAACCGTGAGTTTGCGGCCGGAGGAGAGCGCCGTCCACGAAAGCAGTTTGCTCTCTACGGCCCAGTACAGGTCGCCCGTGCCTTCGGCGGCAATGCCCGCAGCATCGGCGATCGACTCCAGCTCGGAGAAGGAGACGTCCACGGAGCCGTTATACTGCGCCTCCTTGCGGCCGACGGCCTTTTCCAGCGCGGCGTCCGAATAGAAGACCAGCGTATAGCTCGTCAGCTTGCCCGCAGGGTCCGAATCGGGAAGCTTGTTCCACGCGAAGGTCAGCTTGGCGCCCGCCTGCGCATTCAGCACGACGGAGGCGTTGTCATCGGGCGAGATCAGCGTCACGGGAGTGGCTTCGGGCGCGAAGTCGAATTCGTAACGGTGGTAGTACGCTTCGGCTTCGGGCGAGCAGTCCACGACGATCGTGCAGGTGACGTTCCTCAGCACGGCGATATGCTTGAAGGAGTAGTCCCACTGATTGATATTGCCCGTTTCGCGCATTGACAGCCTGTACTGCGGCCCGGTCAGGCCGGAAGGCATGTCCGAATCGCTCATATCGCTCGACGAGTAGCCCCAGATGTAATCCGTGCCGTCGATCACCGCATCGAAACGGTAGCGGTTGTCGCCGTCCCAAGTGATCTGACGCTTCCAGACGCCGTTGCCGGCATATTCCATCACGGCATCGGGATCGGGCGTCCAGCACCAGTGGTATTTCACGCTTTCGATCTTTTCCATCTTCACGGTACCGGCCTTGAAATCGACCAGTACGCGGTAAACGCCGTCGCCCGTGCCTGCGGCGTCGGCGCCCTCGGTCAGGCGGCCTTCGGCGACACCGAACGTACGCTTGCTGCCCGCCGCATTGCGGTTGATGAAGCTGAACGAGCCGGTGAATCGGGTGTAAATCTCGAACTTGCCGTCGCCCAGCTCGCGCATCTGTTTAGCCGCGGCGGGCTCCGTGCCGAACTCGGAGCCTTCGCCCGTCACGTAGAGGTGGTAGGGCGCGTCGATCGAAGCATAGCGCTTGACGGTGAGTTTGTGCGGCTCGGCCGGCGAAAGCTGTTCGGCTCCGCCCAGTCCGGCGCTGACCGTCCAATAGAGGTCGCCCGCAGCGTCAGGCTCGATGCCGGCGTCGCCGGCAATCGCATTGAGCTGACTGTGGAGCATTTTCAGCGAGGACTTCTGACCATTGTTGTCGGCCAGATAACGGCCGATCTCCTTTTTGGCCGCATCGAGGAAAACCACGGTGTAGACGGGAGTTCCGACCTTGGAGACCTCCCACTCGAAATAAAGGTTGGCATCGGCCTGTTCGATCAGATCGAGGGCGTAGCCGTCCGACGGATAGAGCAGTTTTTCGACCGCGCTGAAGCCGGTATCGTCATATTCCGTATGCTCGGCACAGGCCGCCAGTGCAAAACCCGCGAGCAGCAGAACAACCAGTTTATTCAGTATGTTTTTCATAGGTTCAATTATTTTTTAGCCGACGATCTCGATTACATGCGTACAATTCTCCACGTCACCGGACATAATCAGGGTGATATCGACTTTCTTACCGTTAAAATCGCTGTGGAACTTAAACTTTTCGGGACCATAGGCATCCCCGGTAAACAGATTCTCGGTCAGGATGTAATACTCCGCGCCGCTCAGCGCGCTGGGGCTGCTGTCGTTGCCTTTCGTACCGGCCCATACATACGTAACCCCGTCGAAAACCGGATGGAAGTTGTAACGCTGGTCGAGTCCCCAGCTCTCTTCCCTGAATTTGACGTTGTAATCGGAGAATTTCCAGCAGCCGTTGCCGATATACTCCATATTGCCGTTGTCTTCGGTGCGCGGTGCGAAATTGAATTCCACGCGGTCTATATGCTCGAAGGTGATTCCGCGGACATTGAGGTCGAGCTTGATGCGGTAAACACCCGATCGGTCGATCGTGGCGGGTTCGGCGCTCTGGTCGTTCAGCACGCCGTTGACGACCGTATAGGTCGTGCGGTCGTCGCCCTTCGAGCTGACGAACGTAAAGCCCTTGCCGGCTTCGAGCTGCTGATAGAAGGTAAACTCGCCGTCGCCGGTCCTGCGGCCGACACAGGCATTCTCAAGATCGCTGCCGCCCTCGGTGGCTTCGCCCGTGAGGAACAACTGGTCCGGAATCACATTGAAGCCCAGCAGACGCGTCAGTTCCAACCGGCGGGGCGTCGCAACCACAGGCGCGGTATCCACGCCCCGGCTCGACACGACCGACCAGTAGACGGCTCCGTCGGCCCCGACGTCGATGCCCGCGGCATTGGCGATGCGGTTGATCTCCTTGTGGACAATATCCACGCTGGTCGAGGAACCGGCGTCACAACGGTAAACGATCTCGCCGCCGGGCTTGCCGAAGAAGACCACCTCGTAATGGGGAAGCTGTCCGTCGGCAGCCAGCGCCGGCTCCCACGAAAAACGGAGCGTCGCCGTCGAAGCGCTCTGCAGCTCCACGTAATAGTTGTCGGCCGGCAGCAGCAGCGTCTGCACCGGAGTGACGCCTCCGGGCTTGTACTCCAAGTCTTCCGAGCAGGAGATGCCCGTAAGGACGAGGGCCGCCATCAGTATGTTCAATATCTTTTTCATTGTTTTCGATACTTTTTTGATTGACGATTAATAACCCGAATTGTTGGGCAGCAGCGTCGGCACGAGCTGCGTTTCGGAGAGCGGAAGCGACCAGAGGATGTCCCGGCTGGAATTGAACTTGAATTCGTCGATCTGACGGCCTCCGTTCAGCTCCTTGGCGCCGTAGACCGCACCGTTCAAAAGGTCGATGACGCCCTGCGACTTGGAGTCCTTGTAATTGATCCAGCGGATCAGGTCGAAGTAGCGCAGTCCTTCGAGCGCCAGCTCGACACGGCGTTCGTCGCGTACGATCTGGGTGTAATCGCCCGACGAGGGGAAGTCGGTGCCGCTGAGCCCCGCACGCTGACGGATCGGCTTGATCGTCTCGTTCCACACCGCGGCGTCCATCTCGTTCAGGTACGCCTTCGCCTCGGCGTACATCAGCAGCACGTCGGCATAACGCATCATGATGATATTGGTCCACATTTCGAGGTTCTTGCCGTGGGTCGTATCGAAATACTTGCGGGTGTAGAAGCCCGTGGGCGAACCGTTGTCCGTACCGGCCTTGTCGTTGCCCGAAGTCACGTTGATCGTGCCTTTGGTCACGTATTCGCCCTTGTCGTTGCGGTCTTTCCACACATAGCCGTTGTAGACGACCGTAGCGGTCAGACGCGGATCGCGGTTCGCATAGACGGTCTTGTCCGCCGGAACCGAGCCGTCGGCATTGAGGTAGCTGTCCACCAGCGCGCGCGTCGGAGCCTTCTGGCAGAGGTTGGCGCCCATCGTCAGGGGAACCATCGAATAGAGCGTGGACCACTGCTTGTTCAGCTCGACGGCGGCATAGTCAAGGATCACCTCGCTGTTGTATTCGGCGGCCGAGGTAAAGAGGTATTCATAGGCCGGAATGCCGTCGCCGGACCCTTGGGTCAGCAGGCTGTAGGTGCCGTAGGTGCCCTGCTCGTGGATGAGCTTGTCACAGATATCGGCGGCCTTGCGCATGTTGTCCGAAACCGAATTGCCGGTGCGCTGCACGTTCTCGTACATATACATACGCGCCTTGAGCACCATGGCGGCGGCTTTGGTGATGCGGCCGTTGTCGTCGGCTTTCAGTTCGTCGCGGGTGGGCAGGTCGCCGACGATCTCGTCGAGTTCACGGTGCAGCGCACTCATCACCTCCGGATAGGGAGTGCGGGAGACGCGGCGCGACTCTTCGAGCGAAATATCCTGCAGGAAGAAGGGAATGTCGCCGTAGAAATTGGCCAGACGGAAATAGAGGAACGCACGGATAAAGCGGATCTGCGCCTTCATCCCGGCGAGCCGTTCGGGGTCCATGCCCGGCACCTCGTCCACGAAATTCATAAAGACATTGCAGGTCTTGACACCCTCGAACACCCATTTCCACTCGCTGCGGAACAGTCCCGTGTTGGGCGTCGCCTGCCCCATGCGGATCGTGCGCGTGTCGGGATTGCCGCGCTGTTCGTACAAGTTGTCGCTCAAGGCTTCGTCCTGCCAGATCTTGTCGTGACCGAACATCTGGTTGTAGGCCATGTTGAGCACCATGTTCGCACGTTCGGGCGAAGTCCAGAAAGCCTTGTCGGTAAACTTGTTGGTAGGCTCCTGATCCAGATCGTTGCAGCCTGCGAGCAGCATCGCTCCGGCGGCGAACGTCACGGTGATATATTTTAAAATCGTCGTTTTCATAGTTTTCGCCTTTATTTAAAATGTGATGTTCAGACCGGCGCCGAAGTAACGCAGGTTCGGGTAGTTGCGGCCTGAGTTGGCGCCGCCCGAATTCATGTTCGAGCCGAACTCCGAAGATTCGGGGTCGATGAACGAACAGTTGCTGAACGTAAGCAGGTTCTGGGCGTTGAAGTAGATCTTGAAGCGCTTGACGCCGAATTTCATCGAAATCCGTTCGGGAAGCGTATAACCCAGCTGGATGTTCTTCAGGCGCAGGTAGCTGCCGTCAAACATGTAGAGGTCCGAACCCATGCGGTAGTTGTTCTGGTTCGAGGGGTCCGAAATATCGGTCAGACGCGGCCAGCGGGCGTCGGTGTGGTCGGGGTCCAGAAGTCGAGCTGGTGTTCGTACATCGTGTAACCGTAGTTGGAGTGGAACGGCTCGATCAGCTCGCCGCGGACCATCATGTCGCGCTTGAGAACGCCCTGCAGGAAGATCGAGAGGTCGATGCCTTTCCATGCGACGTTGTAGGTGAAGCCCAGCGTGTAGCGCGGGAAGGCGTTGCCCAGATAGTAGCGGTCGTTCTCGTCGATGGTGCCGTCGCCGTTGCGGTCCTTGAATTTCACGTCGCCCGGCTTGACGCTCTTGCCCGTCGGCACGGCCGAATGGGCGATTTCGTCATAGCTCTGGAAGAAGCCGTCGGTCTTGTAACCGTAGTAGGAGTTGAACGGCAGCCCCTCGCGGGTGATGCGCCAGAACTCTTCCTGTCCGGAAATATCCTCGAAGCCCTCGTATTTGAGCACCTTGTTCCACGAGTCGCCGATGTTGAACTGGAAGAAGTGCGACCAGTCGCGTTTCTTGAGCGCATAGCTGAGCGTCAGCTCCCAGCCCTGCGTGCGCATCTCGCCGGCGTTGTAGTTCTGCAGCTCGGTGCCCAGAATCAGCGGGGTCTGGGGCTTGACCAGAATGTCGGTCGTATGTTTGTTGAAGTAGTCGAAACCGAGGTTGAGCTTGCCCCGGAAGAACGAGGCGTCGAAACCGACGTTGAAGGTCTTGGACACCTCCCACTGCAGGTTGTCGGTACCGAGCTGGAAGCCGGCGCCGCCGACGCCCACGTTATTGAAGGCATAGGTGTTCGAATAGACGTTGTAGGTGGTGAAGTACTGGTAGTCGCCCACCGACTGGTTGCCCAGCGTACCGTAGGAACCGCGGATCTTCAGGTCGCCGACGTTGTCGCGGTAGCTCTCCATGAAAGCCTCCTGCGAGAGACGCCAACCCAGCGACACGGAGGGGAAGAAGCCCCAGCGCAGGTCGGAACGGAATTTCGAGGAGCCGTCGTAACGGAACGAGAATTCGGCGTAGTAACGGTTGTCGTAGTCATAGGCTGCGCGGCCGAAAACGGAGGTGAGGCTGGTGCGGGTCGTGTTTTCGGGCGTCACCGAAGACCGGCCGTCGCCCGAAATGACGGCCTCGGTGCCGTCGCCGTTGATACCCAGATCGGGATCGGCCCATTTGAAGGAGATCTGGTTCGCTTCGGAGGTGTAGGACTCGTTCGAGGCGCCTAACAGGGCGGCCACATGGTGCTTGCCGAACGTACGGTCGAAGTCGAGCATCAGCTGAGAATTGATCAGGTAGGCGCGTTTGTTCCAGTCCTCCGACTTGTTGTCGTTGTTGGCCGAACGGCCTTCGCCGACCGGATTGCCCGCAGCGTCGGTATTGTAGAACATCACTTCGTGCGTCCGCGTATAGCGGTGGTCGGCGAAGATATCGGCACCCAGCACGCCGCGCAGTTTCAGCCCGTCGATGATCTTCACCTCGGCCGACAGGTTGGCGTTCACATAGTCGTTGCGGTACTTGTTGTAACCGCCCTCTTCGAGCAGGCCCAGCGAGTTGCGGTCGGTCAGTTTGTCGTTGAGCAGGTATTTGCCCGTCACGGGATCGTACTGACGGTAATAGTAATAGGTGGGAATACGCATCGCGTTGGCGATGGTCGAACCGTCGGTCGTCGTCTTGCTGTTCTCGTGCGAATAGGAGAGCAGGGCCGTTACCTTCACGCGTTTGTATTCGGTGGTGATGTTCGTACGGAAATTGTAACGCTGGCGGCCGTAATCGGGACCTTCGAAGTTGCTCTCCTGATCGTAATAGCCTGCCGAAATCATATAGGTCGTATTGGCGCCGCCGCCCGATACGCTGACGTTGTAGTTCTGCTGCATGGCCGTCCGCAGAATCTCGTCCATGTAGAACGTGCCGTTGCCGTGCGCCTTGAGGTCGCGGATCTGTTCGGCGGTAAAGGCGGGAGCCAGCCCCGAATTGGCTTTGGAAATGTTGAGCAGCGTAGCATTCTGCCAGCCCTGAACGGGCGTGTAGAGCACTTCGGGCTGCTGCCAGCCGACCATGGCCGTGAGTTCGACGGTCGGAGCCTGATTCAGCTTGCCCTTCTTGGTGGTGACCAGCAGCACGCCGTTGGCGGCGCGCGAACCGTAAATGGCGGCCGTACCGGCATCCTTCAGCACCGAGACGTTCTCGATGTCCGAGGGATTGAGCTTGTTGAAGCTGGCGTTGTCCGACACCAGACCGTCGATGACGATCAGCGGTTCGTTGTTGTTCATCGTACCGATACCGCGGATGTTGATGTTGAGCTGGTTGTCGGCGGGGTCGCTGCTTCGCTGCTGGATGACGAGGCTGGGCGAAGTGCCCTGCAGCGCCTGCGTCAGGTTGGCGACGGAACGTTCGGTGATGGCTTCGGACTTGATCTGGTCCACAGCGCCCACCGCACGGCGGCGGGTGGTGGTGCCGTAGCCGATGACGATCACTTCGTCCATCAGCTGCGCGTCTTCCTTCAGCGTTACGTTCAGCAGCGTGCGGTTGGCCACCGGAAGCGTCTGCGTCTCGTAGCCGATGAACGAGAAGTCGAGTTCGGCATCGGCGGCGCACTGGATCTGGTATTCACCGTCGATACTGGTCGAGGTTCCGACCGAAGTACCCTTGACAATGACGGTAACGCCGAGCAGCGGCGCTCCCGCGGCGTCCTTCACAACGCCCTTGACGGTGACCTTGGATGTCTGGGTCAGGGGGCTGGCATTAACGGTTGCGGCTGCAAACCCAAGGGGGGGGGTAATCAGCAGCACCAAAACCGTCAGCATGATTTTGTGCCCAAAATTGGTCATAGATATTGTTTTTTGGTTTAGTTAAAATATACTCCCCGCACCCGGTGACGCGGATGTGGTTCATGGATTCAGAAAACGGAAAAATAACAGGATAAATTACGGGATTCTGCAAAAAAATCAGCGGAAAGAATCAGACAGGAGTTTTTTTCCATAGGCTAATCTGGTTTTAAGTTTTAGGTTAAGCGGTCGGTTTTTGTGAAAACAAAGTTGAGAAATAAGATGCGGACCGAAAAATATACGGACGGCAAATTTCTCCGCCGTACATGATCCGGTACTATTTTGTCACAAAATTGTATTTTCCGATCCGGGACACAAACGTACTCCCGGCACCGTCCCGCGCCCCCGATCGGCGGTTTTCACGCCGTTTTATGACAATTCGGGCACAAAACCATACAAACCGCGTCACAACGCCGTCCTGACACAAAAACTCCGGCCCGGCTGTAAAGCCGGGCCGGAGCGCCTAATTATACCACTTAAAAACTTGTTACTTCACATCCGGACGGATGAAAGTGCCGCTCACCGGAAGCACGTCGTCGATGCCGTTGTCCGAAGCCGTCATGGCGAATACCGCCACGTTCTTGTTTTCGGGCAGCGTCACCGTCCGCGCACCTTCGGGAATATCGAGAGAAACCATATACATGTAAGAGAAGTCGTAAGGCAGGTTGCCCTCGTCGCCCTGATGGCGGTGCGTGCCGATATGCGCGATCGTCGCATCCTTGAGGAACGCTTCGCTGTGTCCGCGCCAGCCCCACTGTCCGTAGAAGCCTTTCCAAAGCGGCACATAGACGGCCTGCTCGGAGTCGCCCACCTTGAAGAGGGCCTCGCACTCCTTGTCCGAAGCGGCCACCAGCATGTAGAGCTTCCTGTAACCGCCTTCGGGCAGTTCGATCTCCTGACTGCGGCACGTCACGGCGTCCTTGACGTTCTCCTCGCCCATCACGAACCGTACGCCGTTGCAGGTCAGTTCGGCGGGAATCAGTTCGGCGGCGAAGCTGCCCCGCTGATTGTCGAAACGGTAATAGGTGTAGAACTCGTCTGTCGTGAAGGCCACCGTATTGTAAGACAGCGTCACGGGCGCGCTCTTCACCTCGAACGCGGACTTCTGCGCAGGAGCGGCCAGCCGCACGCGGTAGGTTTTGGGAGCGAATTTGCCGGCCGAAACGATCAGCGAACGGCCCTCGGTCTCGGCTGCACCGATCTTCTCCTCGATGCCGTTGCACTCCTCGGCCGAGAGAATCTGAGCCGGGAAGGTGATGCGGGCGTTCTCGACGGGCTTGCCGGTCAGCTCGTAGCAGCGCACGATATATCCGTCGCCGTCCTCGGCCTTCTTCAGCGCACGCACGCCGATCTGCGGAGTCGAGGACTCCAGCATCGAGAAGGTACGGCCCAGCGATCCCGCATGCTTGGGAGCCACGTAAGCCACGAGCGGCAGGTTGAGCTGTTCCGATGCGGCCACAACGCCGCTGCGGTCGGTTCCCTTATGTCCTACGATCGAATAGGTGAAGTGATTGACGCCCAGATCGAGATCGCGCTGGTGCGGGTAACGTTTTTCGGTCGAGGGAGTGTGGATCAGCGTCAGACGGATCGTATTGTCGGCGGGCTTGTCCCAGCCGTATTTGCAGTCGTTGAGCACCGAGATGCCGTACGAACCGTCGGCGTCGGTCAGGTCGGCCCACTTCAGGGCGGGCACTTCGTATGCCGTGGCCGTGTTGTTGCCGCGCTCGATAAAACCGATGCCGAGGTCGTAAGCGGCTTTCGCATTGCTCACCGACATCGGGAACTCGGCTTTGAGCAGCGTATTGCGGCTGTTCCAGTCCACCGTCGTACGGATGTCGATGCGGTCGTCCTGCGCACCGTCGGTCAGCGTAATGTACTGCGTGAACTTCGAATCGCCGTACGTGCGCTCCACCTTGAGCGAAGCGCGCACGGACCCCTCTTCGCCGACGGATACCGAAACGTTGTCGGTAACGGCGCGCGGGGTCTTGTCCACGACCTCCTTCAGCACCTCCCATGCGGGCCATTCGTTCGACGGATTGCCTTCGAAAATCGCCAGACGGAAGGCCTTGCCCTGCTCGACCAGTTCACGGCCGTAACGCTTGTCCACGAGCGACGCGATGTCGCCGTTCTTGTCGAGCGTCACCTTGTAAACGGCGTTCTCGATCGTATTGCCGTTCACGTTCAGCGCCGACGATCTGGCGGGCGATGCCGGACGGACGTCGTAGACGGCATACCCCACCGACTTCACGTCGGCGGCGAATGCGATCACGGCCTTGTCGCCCTCGCGGCTGAGAATCTGCGCGGCCACGCGGCGGCCGTCGGGACCGTATACGGCCACGCCCTTGGCTTTGGCGACGAGCGGAATCTCGGCCTCGACAACGGCTTTGACGGGATAGGTCACGGCGTTATAGACCACCACGGGCGTACCTTTCACGCGTGTATCGAGCGAATAGCTCAGCGCGCCGACCGCCGAATTCATCACGTCGCCGCCCTGCCGCAGGGCGATCAGCTCGTCGTTCCACGACCACGTATAGGCCTCAGGGATACTCGTACCCGTCAGGTCGTCGTGGAACTGGTGCCAGATGAAACGCTGCCAGATCTCGGTGAGTTTCCGCTGGTCATAAGCCAGCGCACCGAGCCAGTCGGCGGCGACCGCAGCGCGCTCGGCGGCGCCGGTCAGCTCCTCGTTGCGGCGGTTGTAGTATTTCATGGCGGTCTGCGAAGTATAGCAGCCCGTAGCGTGCACGTCCATCAGCAATTCGCCGTCGAAGGAGGGCAGCTCGGCTTTGCGGCCGAGGTAGGCCTTGAACAGGTCGTCGCTCGTGGCGCTGATGATCTCGATCGGGGCGTTCGGGTCGTTGATCGCCTTGGTCAGACGGCGGCAGGTGGTCACCGTACCGCTGTTGCCCTTGTCGCCGACCCCTTCGCCGCCGCCGGCATAGTAGCGGAAGCAGGTGTTGTCGTAACCGTGGGCGGCGCGCTCCATCAGGCGTTCATTATACTGCACATTCTCAGGAAGTTCCGAGTTATAGCCACCCGTATCGAATGCCGCGATCAACGAGCTGCCGTCGATGCCGTACCACACGCCCCACGAGAAGGGATTCTTCTTGTGGTAGGGAGTGTCGTAAAAGTCGTGATTGCGCCAGCTGAGCTTCTGCGTGGACATGCCGATCAGGCCGCTGTGGGCCGCGATGGTCGGCAGCGTATAGCCGAAGCCGAAGCAGTCGGGCAGGAAAATATCGGTCGAACGCACGCCGAACTCCTTTTTATAGAACTCCTGTCCGAGCAGGATGTTGCGGAAGAACGACTCGGCCGAAGGCATGTTGGGGTCGTTGGCGTCCCACGACGCGCCGGCGATATGCCACTGGCCCGAAGCGATGTATTTCTTCATCCGCTCGTAATGCATGGGATAGTACTCCTTCATCCACGAATAGACGACGCCGCCTTCGAAGCTGAAGCGGTAGTCGGGGAAGCGTTCCATGAGGTAGAGGTTCTGGAACAGCGTGCGGG
>OCHI01001671.1_pt1 | contig 15174 bp, 9 predicted proteins | sample 1538691 | NCBI WGS metagenome assembly OCHI01 (sample SAMN04571718, study PRJEB22368) | human gut metagenome | biome: human gut; material: stool | host: Homo sapiens | place: Luxembourg | collected 2012-09-21 | reverse complement strand
GGAGCCCTCTTTGCTCAGCGTAGCTACACACCGTCGCCATGCAATCTGCAGGCGCGAGAGGCTTTTGAGGAGAGCCGACTAGGCATCTTCATTCATTGGGGGCTGTATAGTATGTATGCTCAGGGGGAGTGGTATCTCAACTCTGGCAAGCTCAACAAAGATGAGTATGCTAAGGCTGCTTCATGCTTCTATCCGATACGCTTTGATGCTACGGCGTGGGCTCAGGCTATCAAGCGGTCAGGCGCACGCTATGTGACCTTTACGACGCGACATCATGATGGCTTCTCGATGTATCATACGGAGACGAGCGACTACAACATTGTCGACGCTACCCCCTTCGGACGGGACGTGCTGAGCGAACTTGCCGAGGCGTGTAAGGCCGAGGGGCTCAAGCTACATCTCTACTACTCGATCCTCGACTGGATCCGCCCAGACTATCCTCTAGGTAGGACGGGGCTACACACGGGGCGGGTCATGGCGTCTGACTATGACTCCTACTTTGCCTTTATGAAGGCTCAGCTCCATGAGCTATTGACCCGCTATGGCGAGGTGGGGGCTATCTGGCTAGATGGTTATTGGGATCACGACAGCGACTCTATCCCGTTTGATTGGAGGATGGAGGAGCTATACGCATACATTCATAAGCTTCAGCCCTGCTGTCTGATAGGCAATAATCATCATATCTCGCCGCTTGAGGGCGAAGACTTTCAGATGTTCGAGCGCGACCTGCCAGGCGAAAACAAAGCGGGTCTCTCGGGGCAGCAGATCAGCCACCTGCCTCTGGAAATGTGCCAAACGATGAATGGTATGTGGGGCTATAAGGTCGCTGATACAAACTACAAGAGTACTGCCGAACTGGTCGAGCTACTAGTTCGCGCTGCTGCCAAGGGAAGCAATCTACTGCTCAATGTGGGACCACAGCCCAATGGCGAGCTCCCCGAGCAGGCCATCGAGCGGCTCAACGGGATCGGTGACTGGATGGACCGCTATGGAGAGACGATCTACGGGAGCCAGGCGGGGCTCATTGCCGAGCAACCTTGGGGCGTCTCCACAACAAAGGGGGCGAAACTCTACCTCCATATCTTTGAAGATGTGGAGCAGATCCAGATCTCTCTGCCACAGACCCCAACGGCCGTGGTGGACTATATCACACGTGAGCCGATAGCCTATACGCGTACTGATAGTGGCGCACTGCAGCTGGCCATCCGTCGCCCCGCAGGTCTCATCGACTACGTGGTCGAGGTCGCGCTGTGAGCGGGTCCCTGCGCTCTGTGCTCGCTCCGACAATCATCCAGCTAGCGTAGCGACATATGATGCAGCAGTGACCCCTGTAGGAATGCTTTAGTATGCACTCCTACAGGGGTCGCTCTATGTAGAGACTGTTGCATAAAGGCGAATCGCTGTGTTGCTTTCGGGATTCGGCTTCGGTCACATACGGAGGTATGCTCCCCTCAGACCTCACCCTCAGCACCTTGCGCTTCATCCTTTCTGCAAAGTCTGAACAATCTTGCTGGCAAGATTGTGAGACTGTTGACTTTTGCAACAGTCTCATGTATGGAGACAGCGTGTGTTAGTCCGCAGTCTGGTAGACGACGAAGCTTATCGGATGATCACAGGCGTTAGTACCATCTTGCCGTCACGCTCGGTGATCCGTGCTACGTAACGTCCTGCTGGCAGTTGTGCTACGGAGAGGGTAGTCTCTGGCATGTTGGTCTGCGTTGTGGCTACTAGTGTGCCATCGCTAGCGAAGAGCTCGATAGTGCTGCCGATAGTCGTGCGGATGGTGATATAGTCTGTTGCGGGGTTCGGATAGAGTGCGACAGAGGCGTCAGTTGGAGCTTGCAGAGCTGTCTCTTTTTGGAAGAGGATCTCTACGTTAGTCTCCTGGAGCACTTCGAACTCCATGCCCTCTAGGGGCTTTCCATTGACGAGTATCGACTGAATCTTGTAGCCTGCTTCAGGCGTTACAGAGAGCTGTAGCCGGACACCCATGGGGACTTCACTGTAGGGTTGATAGTTCACAATAGAGGCAGAGCCATGCTCTCCTACTGTGAGGTGTACAGGACACATCGTGTAGCCTTCAAATTCGATATACTTTGGCTCGGACTTGGTGCTTTGGAATACTTTCCAAGACTTTTGAAGAACCATCTCTACCTGATCTCTAGAGATAGCATTGCCGTAGAGACTATCCTGAGCTACTACATAAAACTCACCTACACCATACTCTAGGTTAGGAAGCTGGTCGATGAGAGCCTGCATCTTATCACCTCTGATCTGATTGCCCTCTATATCTAGAGCTACAAGCTCCTCGCACTCAGTAGGCAGGGTTAGCTCGGTGAGCTGATTGTATGGGAGATATAGCATAGAGAGGTAAGATAGAGAGGTGACATCTACGCTACTCAGCCCGCATCCAGATAGATTGAGCCAGAAGATGCTACCGCAGGGGGTTAGGTCTAAGTCGGTTATGGGGTTCTCTGCAAGGTTGAGCTGTGCTAGATCAGGACAGCCTGTGAGATCGATGGTGGAAATGTTATTACCAGCTAGGAGTAGCTTGGTCAACCAATCGAGACCTTTTAGATTGATGTTGGAGAGATGATTGCCATTGAGATTTAACTCTATAAGCTCAGGTAGGTTTGTGGGGTCAAAAGCCTTAAACTGGTTGTTTGCTAGATATAGGAAGCTCAAGTTCCCGACAGGCGAACCATCGAAAGTGCTCAGTTGATTGTCATTACAGTTGAGCAAGGCTAGATGAGGCGTATTTGATAAGTCTATAGTCGTCAGTTTGTTGTTAGACAGATCGATACGATTCGTTGCTGACTGAGGAGCGAAGGCTACCTCTGTGAGCTTATTATTCGAGGCATTGAGATTATCGAGAGCTGGCTGGTGTGATAGATCGATCGTTGTGAACTGATTGTTTTGCATCCACAGCTCCTCAATGAGCGGATTGTGAGAGAGGTCTATCTGAGTCAAGCTGTTGTCACTAATGTTTAGGCTCTTCAAGCTTTGGAGAGCGGATACGTCTATGTCTGTCAGGGCGTTTTCATAACAGAATAGCCTCTCTAGATCTCCATATATTGTGATGGTTTTAGCCTCTACGTCATGCTTGCCCTCAGGGAGACCTTTCTCATTGTCTTGACAGATGCCATCGTTGTTCCAATCGATCCATACCTTGTCTTGTTGTGACTCATCAGCTAGCTGTGCAGATATAGTCCACTGAGAGACACCACTAGTCGTCAGGGTCGCATGGGGCATAGGTAGGGTTATCTCATCATATCCCTTGTAGATGCGCCAATTCTTACTTTTAGCCTCTCGGATTGCTTGCGTAGACACTTGATTCCCTTCGGGGCTTGCAGTACTTGTTTTGACAGCCTTGAGGGTACCAGACTCTTGTCCGGATAGATCAGGCAGGCTCTTGATAAAGCTATTAAAAGCATCCTCTGAGAGTTGATTGTCATAGAGTTCGATCTTCTTAATAGGAGCCGATGGATTGACTAGAAGCTTGGTTAGGCTGTTTTCGCTACAGTCTAGAGCGTTGAGAGCAGTTGCTGTAGAGAGATCTAGCTCAGCTATTTTATTCCTCCAGCAAGAGACCTCCTCTAGCTTGGTCAGTCCAGACACGTTGAGTGTCGTGAGTTGGTTTTTGTGAGCAGACACCTTGACAAGATCTGCACAAGAGGTGAGATCCAGCTGTGATAGCTTATTCTTGTAGCACTCCAAGAGCTTGAGTCGTGTCATGCCACCCAGATTTAGCTGTGTTAACTCATTGCCATCACATACGAGCGTATCGATGAGGGTCAGACCGTTCATCTGAAGGGTCGTCAGCCCCGCCTCTGTAGCATCGAGTATGCGCAGCTTAGGGCTACCCGTAAGGTCTAGAGAGGGTATGCTATTTGTGTGGCAGATGAGTACCTCTAGCTCTGGAGCGTGGAGCGTGAGAGACGTAAGCTTGTTCCAAAAGCATCGTAGAGCCGTCAGGTCGCGGCCGTATACTTTGATCGACTTGCCCTCTGTCGTGTAGCTGTTGATCTTCGTCGGCATGTTAGGGTCTGTAGAGACCTGTCGCTCAGTGATTGAGCCATTGCCATAGTCGACTCGGATAGAGCCAGAGCGAGATGACACCCATAGGTTAAGTTCTGATCCCGTCGCATAGGTGCCATTCATCTCTGCAACAAGGTCTTCTTGAGCTGTCAGAAGCATGCTTTGCGATAGTGACAGGCAAATAATTAGGACGTATCCTAATAGTAATCTAATCCGTTTCATGTTTGTTGGTATTATGGATTTATGTTTTCTCCTATGCTTGCTTAGTGTCTTTTGCTACACGAGATAGCAATTGTCGAGGTGAGTCGTCGTACTAAACTCGTAGCATCTACTGAGTTGCGTCAGCTCTAGGCAAAGATATTAAAAAAGAGATTAGGAGTTAGAGATTAGAAATTAGATGTTGGCTAGTGCCTCTAGAAGATCAAGGGATGGTAGTGAGTCTAGCTAACGGCCAATCTCTACGAGGAGATTAGCTTCTTGTGGTTGGATTAGAATATATTATGTACCTTTGCGGTGCATAGGTGTACGAGGAACAACCAAATCTTGTCACCCCGTCTGAATAGGGAACTTGGTGCGAAGCCAAGACTGTACTCTCAGCTGTAACTCCTGAAGTGTGCCCCTGCATTATGATGTCACTGTAGCACGACCCCTACTAGCCTTCGCGTGAAGGTGCCGTAGGTAGCTATGGGAAGACCCAGGGTATCGCCCGTTTTGTACGACTCGATGTGAGCTATACGAACTAGGGAGAAGTCAGAAGACCTGCCTGTGCCATAGGACTTTTGTTTTCAGAGCTAGAAAATAAAAAGAATGACAGCGGGACATATATGGCTTCACATAGTGCGTATGCTAGAGTCCATAGCAGTGAGACTGGCTATGAGGCTCCCTCTCGTTGTGTCTACACGCATCAGTCACACCCTACTGCCAGCCGGGAGGTCTTGGCAGGCTCCGAGCTGTAGGGTAGTACTGCCATCCGTGACTTCTGCTCTGTATCTCGATCGTCCTACTCTGACACACGACGATTCTATTCACTTTATACAGAAAAGAAGTTATGAAAACACGCGAAGAGTACATCGAGAGCCTTAGAGCTCTCCATCTCAATGTCTACTTCATGGGCAAGAAGATCGACAACCCCGTCGACCACCCCATGATCCGTCCATCGCTCAATTCGCTAGCGATGACCTATGAGCTGGCGCAGCAGGAGGAGTACAAGGATCTGATGACCGCTACCTCCAACATTACGGGCAAGACGATCAATCGCTTCTGCCACATTCACCAGAGTGCTGAGGATCTCGTCAAGAAGGTCAAGATGCAGCGTCTCCTCGGCCAGAAGACCGCTAGCTGCTTCCAGCGCTGTGTCGGTATGGATGCTTTCAACGCTATCTGGTCTACCACCTATGAGATGGACGAGGCGTGTGGCACTAACTATCACCAGCGCTTCAGAGACTATGTACAGTACTGCCAGGACAACGACCTCGTCGTAGACGGTGCTATGACCGATCCTAAGGGCGACCGTAGCCTCTCACCCTCACAGCAGGAGGATCCCGACCTTTACGTACACATCAACGAGATACGCCCTGACGGTATCGTCGTCACGGGGGCTAAGGCTCACCAGACTGGCTCGGTCAATTCGCACGAGCACCTGATCATGCCTACCTGCTCGATGCGTGAGGAGGATGCTGATTACGCTGTCTCTTTTGCCATCCCCAGTGATGCGGAGGGCGTCACAATCATCTACGGTCGCCAGTCTTGCGACACGCGTAAGATGGAGGAGGGCGCAGACATTGATCTCGGCAACTCAACCTTCGGAGGTCATGAGACGCTCTTCATCATGGATCATGTCTTCGTACCTATGGAGCGTGTCTTCATGTGCCGTGAGTATCAGTTCTCCAATATGCTTGTTGAGCGCTTCGCTGGCTATCACCGTCAGTCCTATGGTGGCTGTAAGGTTGGTGTGGGCGACGTCCTGATCGGTGCTGCAGCTCTGGCTGCTGACTACAACGGCGTGCCTCGGGCTTCGCACATCAAGGACAAGCTGATCGAGATGGTTCACCTCAATGAGACGCTCTACGCTTGCGGTATCGCTTGCTCGGCTGAGGGCAAGAAGACTAAGTCGGGCAACTACCTGATCGATATGCTCCTCGCCAACGTATGTAAGCAGAATGTAACTCGCTATCCTTACGAGATCACACGTCTCGCTGAGGACATAGCAGGCGGTCTGATGGTTACGATGCCTAGCCAAGCTGACCTGCAGCACGAGGAGGTTGGGCCACTCGTACGTAAGTACCTCGCTGGTGCTAAGGGTACGGACACGGTGAATCGTATGCGCATCTTACGTCTGATCGAGAATCTCACGCTCGGTACCGCAGCCGTAGGTTACCGCACGGAGAGTCTACATGGTGCTGGCTCACCACAGGCTCAGCGCATCATGATCTCGCGTCAGTGTAATATGGAGGCAAAGAAGGAGCTGGCTCGTCAGATAGCTCATATCGACACCTCTCTAGATAAGCCTCAGGGCAAGTAGTCCCTATCTCTTATGACAGATCTATCCTCTAGGGTAGACGAGATCACGACCATCATCAGTAGCTGTGTGCGTCCCCAGCTTCAGGCACACGGGGGCGACATAGCACTGCTGAGGGTCGCTGGCGAAGAGGTCTTCGTCAAGGTCTCGGGGAGTTGTCAGGCATGCCCCTCGCTCAGTAGCACGATCCAAGAGGTGGTGCAGGAGACGCTACGTAGCGAGCTGGGGCTCCCCACCCTAACGGTCACCGTAGACGACAGCGTCAGCGATGAACTCATCGCCGAGGCGCTCCGGATCATACGAAAATAAGGGCTCTTAGCTCTTAGCTGTTGGCACTAGCACTCCGATGGCTCCGATAGCTCTAGCTAACAGCCAATCTCTAACCTCTAACCTCTAATCTCTCTATATGTCTATCCCATTTAGTAGTATCTCTCCAGACGAAGCGGTCTCCCATATACAGGACGGTGACTTCGTCGTACTATCTCATGCGGCCGCTGTACCGCAAGCGTGCGTCGCTGCCTTAGCTCGAAACTATGAGCACTTTCACAACGTCCGCATCTTCCACATGGTCACCTTGGGCGAAAGCCCCTACACAGCACCCGAGATGGAGGGACACTTCAGACTCGTGACCAACTTCGTTGGTGCCAACACGCGTCCCGCTGTCGATGAGCAGCGCGCGGACTTCGTCCCCTCCTACTTCTACGAGGTGCCATCGATGATGCAGCCCGGGGGAGTCTTTCACCCCGACGTGGCTATCGTGCAGCTCTCTTATCCTAACGAGGAGGGCTACTGCAGCTTCGGCACCTCCTGTGACTATAGCAAGCCGGCCGCTGAGCAGGCTCGGGTCGTCATCGGAGAGCTCAATAAGCAGATGCCATTCGTCGGTGGAGACAATCTCATACATATCTCGCAGCTCACGCATATCGTCGAGGCCGACTACCCACTCTACGCACTCGACCTGCCACGCATCGGAGAGGTCGAGGAGGCTATCGGACGCAACTGCGCAGAGCTCATACAGGATGGTGACACGCTCCAGCTCGGCATCGGAGCGATCCCCGATGCTGTCTTGCTCTTCCTCAAGGATAAGAAGGATCTCGGTATACACTCCGAGATGGTCTCTGACGGTGTGGTCAAGCTCATCAAGGCTAATACCATCACGGGTCGGCGCAAGACGCTCCACCCCAACAAGGTGGTCGCTACCTTCCTCATGGGTACGCAAGAGCTTTACGACTTTGCGCACAACAACCCAGCCATCGAGATGCGCCCCGTCAACTATGTCAACGATCCGCGCATCATCGCCCAAAACGACCACCTCGTGAGCATCAACAGCTGTATCGAGGTAGACCTCATGGGACAGGTGGTCTCTGAGGCTATGGGCTTGCGACAGTTCAGCGGTCCAGGCGGACAGGTAGACTTCGTGCGTGGTGCCGCTTGGTCTAAGGGAGGGCGCAGCATCATTGCTATCCCCTCCACGGCACGCCGAGGCACCGCCTCTCGCATCGTACCCCTACTCACGGAGGGTGCTGCCATCACTACCTCTCGCAACGACGTAGACTACATCGTCACCGAGTATGGCGTAGCGCACCTCAAGGGCAAGTCGCTCCGTGAGCGAGCCTTAGCGCTGACAGCTATCGCTCATCCCAATTTCCGCCCCGAGCTAGAGGCGGAGTGCAAGAGAAGATTCAAACTATAACAATACATTCTTACTATGCAACTATTCAAGCTCAAGACGGTCATCGACCAGTTCGAGACCTTTGCAGACTTTGCCAAAGCCTTTGCACTCGGGGAGCGTGATCTAGTCATCACCAATGACTTCCTCTACGAGCCCTTTATGAAAGCCTCTCAGCTACCCTGCCACTTCGTCATGCAGGAGCACTACGGCACGGGAGAACCCTCGGAGGAGATGATGAATCAGATCCTCCACGACCTCCAGGGCACAGACTACGATCGTGTCATAGCCGTAGGCGGTGGTACGGTCATCGACATCTCCAAGCTCTTTGTGCTGCGTGGCTTGACAGACGTGATGGACGCTTTTGACAAGAAGATCCCGCTCGTCAAGGAGAAGCAGCTCATCATCATCCCCACGACCTGCGGTACTGGTAGCGAGGTGACCAATATCTCCATCGCTGAGATCAAGAGCCGCCAGACGAAGATGGGACTCGCCGACGATGCCATCGTAGCTGACAATGCGGTCATCATACCAGAGCTGCTGAGGGGGCTGCCCTTCAAGTTTTACGCTTGCAGCGCCATCGATGCGCTGATACATGCTGTGGAGTCCTTCCTCTCGCCCAAGTGCAATCCCTACACCGCTATCTTTAGCGAAGCCGCTTGGCAGATCATCATCCCAGTCTTCCAGAAGATACGAGACAAGGGACCCGACTACCGCTTCGACTGTATGGGCGAGATGATTATGGCGAGCAACTTCGCGGGCATCGCCTTTGGCAATGCGGGTGTTGGTGCTGTCCATGCGCTCTCTTATCCGCTCGGTGGCACCTATCACGTACCGCACGGAGAGGCAAACTATCAGTTCTTCACCGAGGTCTTTAAGGCTTATGAGCGCAAGGCTCCAGCTGGTCAGATGCAGCTCCTCAAGGAGAAGCTCGCCAAGCTGATGGGTTGTACGCCCGCCACGCTCTTTGACGAGATCGACGCACTACTCTCAGCCTTGATCGCCAAGAATTCGCTTCGCACCTACGGTATGAAGGAGGAGGAGATCGAAGGCTTTGCCGATGCAGTCCTTGCTACGCAGCAGCGCCTCCTAGCGAACAACTACACCCCCCTCACACGGGACGAGATCAGAGACATCTATAAGGCTCTCTACTAATAAGAGACTGTTGCATAAAGGCGAATCGCTGTGTTGCTTTCGGGATTCGGCTTCGGTCACATACGGATGTATGCTCCCTTCAGACCTCACCCTCAGCGCCTTGCGCTTCATCCTTTCTGCAAAGTCTGGACAATCTTGCGAGCAAGATTGTGAGACTATTGACTTTTGCAACAGTCTCAATAAAGCTATCACACAATTCAATCTATAAACAACCATATCATGGATATTAAAGAAATGGTCTCTCTAGCACGAGAGGCACAGAAGGATTACCAAGCACGCTTCGATCAGGACGCTGTAGACCAGGTCGTCAAGGCTCTCTGTCGTGTCGTCTATGACAATGCTGAGATGCTCGCTCGTGAAGCGGTCGACGAGACCGAGATGGGCGTCTATGAGGACAAAGTAGCTAAGTGTCGCAACAAGTCAAAAGGCGTATGGAGCAACCTCCAGGGCAAGAAGAGTATGGGCGTACTAGACATCGACGAGAAGACCGGTCTCATCAAGATCGCTAAGCCCGTAGGTGTCGTCGCCGCTATCACCCCGACGACCAATCCGATCGTCACACCGATGGCAAACATCGCCTTCGCCCTCAAGACACGCAACGCTATCATCGTCTCGCCACACCCACGCTCTAAGAACTGCTCCGCACATACTATCCAGCTCATACTGGAGCGTCTCAAGGAGTTCAACGTACCTGAGCACCTCATCCAGTGCGTCACCGAGCCCTCTATCCAAGCCACGCAAGACCTTATGGCGGCTGTCGACGTCGTAGTCGCTACGGGTGGTATGGGCATGGTACACTCTGCTTACTCTTCGGGCAAGCCCTCCTTTGGCGTAGGTGCTGGTAACGTGCAGGTCATCCTCGACGAGCATATCGACTACAACGAAGCTGCCGAGACCATCATCCGCGGACGTATCTTCGACAACGGCATCATCTGCTCTGGTGAGCAGTGCTTCATCTATCCTGAGCAGCACCGGGAGGAGATCTTCCAGGCCTTCAAGGATCACGGAGCTTACTTCGTACCTGCTGAGGAGCATGACAAGATGGTCAATACGCTCTTCGTCAACGGCTCCATCAGCCGTGACGTCGTCGGCAAGAGCGTACAGCACATTGCCCAGCTCGCTGGTATCTCCGTACCCGAGGGTACTCGCATGCTCATCGTTCCTGCCAAGGGCGTCGGCACGGCCGATCCTATCTGCAAGGAGAAGATGTGCCCCGTGATGACCTGTCTGTCCTACAAGCACTTTGACGAGGCGATCGAGATTGCCAATACCAACCTCAAGATGGAGGGTAGCGGTCATACGGCAGGCATCCACTCGAATAATCAGGGCAATATCATCAAGGCTGGCGACGAGATCACCATCTCGCGTCTCATAGTCAATGCGCCTTGCTCGATTACGGCGGGTGGATCGATCCAAAACGGTCTCTCCGTGACCACAACCCTAGGATGCGGTAGCTGGGGCAATAACTCTATCTCGGAGAACCTCACCTACAAGCACCTCCTCAACATCTCTCGCATCGCTCGTATGTCCCCACACGTCCAGGTGCCGACCGACGAGGAGATCTGGGCGATGAACTAAGTCCGCCAGTGCAGACGCTCTGCGCTCGCTACGACTTAGAGCGCACCTAATGAGACTGTTGCAAAAGTAAACAGTCTCCTAATACAACGCTCCCGATGAGGCTTCGTTCCTCGTCGGGAGCGTTCTGTTTAGCCCTACGCTACATAGCTCCAGCTGTCGGTCTCCATGGTGAGAGGTGCGGTGCCTGAGTAGATCTCTTGTCTACAAACATTTAGTACCTTTGGCTGTGTGCTAAACTAATCTCATGAAGCACTACTACATCATTCAGAATGATCAGCCAGCTGGACCCTACACGATAGAGGAGCTTGCCACAATGGAGATCACACCCGACACGATGGTCTGGGCTGAGGATATCGTTGACTGGATACCCGCTTATCAGGTGAGCGAGCTGAACTCGCTCTTTGCTTCCACGACGGCACAGACGCCTCCTCCTTATCAGGAGCCATCAGGTCGGGCGACTGAGGCTCCTCGCTATGACACTACAGGCTTAGCGGGTTGGCCATCGGCTCGTCCTCCTATGCCACCAACCTATCTCGTCTGGAGTATCCTTGTGACCATCTTTCTCTGTCGCATAGCAGGAATTGTTGCGATTGTCTACTCTACACAGGTCTCCTCTTGCTACTACGCTGGCAACTATGAGGGAGCTGCCTATGCTAGCCGTCAAGCTCGCCTGTGGGTTAGAATCCCAGCTTTCATTTATCTAGGGCTGCTCCTAGTAGGTCTCCTAGTAGGTCTATTTGGATGGATCATTAACGCATAAATCAATGGGGCGAGACGCATAGTGACGCAGTCACTTCTTTTAGCTATTTGCTAACAACTCCGAAAATGCTACCTTTGTGGTGTAATAAACTAATCAATCTTCGATGAAGCAATACTATATCATTCGCAATGACCAGCAAGCTGGCCCCTACACGCTAGATGAGCTAGCCGCGATGGGTATCACGCCCGACACGATAGTCTGGACGGAGGGTATGACCGACTGGACGCCTGCCCGTCAGGTGAGCGAGCTGAACTCGCTCTTTACAAGGAGTGAGCAGACACCGCCCAGCTACAGCACCCCTAACTATGGAGCACCATCGGCTCCGCAGTATCATAGCGCGCCGCAGTACAATCGTCCCCCGCAGTATAGCACGCCAACCGAGCGCCCTCCTATGCCACCGACTTACCTCGCATGGAGTATCGCTGTGACGATCCTCTGCTGCCTCGTTGGCGGTATCGTGGCGATCGTTTACTCATCGCAAGTCTCCTCTCGATATATCGCAGGTGACTACGAGGGTGCTGAATATGCTAGCCGTCAGGCTCGTATATGGATCATCGTCTCGGCTTGTGTCGGCTTTGCCGTGGGCATAGCTTACACTATCTGGATGCTCTTTTTTACTACTTCGATGGCAGCTTTTTCTGCAGGAGGGTATGGCATCTAGAGACCTTTATAATATATAGTGAGATCAGGTCGTGGAGGCTAAGTGCTCTGCGACCTGATCTCTTTTTAATAAGAGGAGACTCAAAGGGGACTGTTGCAAAAGTCAACAGTCTCCAAAGGGGAAACCTCTCGCAAACCTGCCGATATTCGGTGACAAAAGATACGTTTCTCAACTAAGCGGCGGGCAATTTTGATTTAGTTGCGATCTATGGTACGACCCCGCACTAATTGACCCTTTATTCGATGACGGTTGCTTACATTTGCACGCAGTAATGCAAAATGTAAGTATAAGATGAACCTACGAAAACTACTTTTTCTCCCCTTGGCGAGTCTACTCTTCTTGCCACTACAAGGGGCTATCGACGAGATGCCTACTGTCGCAGACTCGACGATGACCTACGAACTGGACGAAGTGAGGGTTCTAACCCGTCGTCCGCTACTGCGTCAAGCAGGTCTCCTGATGAGTACGCCTGGCGCGATGAGTCTCGTGACTCCGACGATGCTTCGTGAGTACGACATCAAGCATCTGTCAGACTTGACCGCGGTAGTTCCTAATCTCTACATGCCTGACTACGGCTCACGTCTCACCTCGCCAATCTACATGCGTGGTATCGGCACGCGTAGTGGCGGGCAGTCCACCGCATTCTTTATCGATGGCGTCCCCGTGCTCAATAGCTCGATCAATCGTTACCTCCTCGGTATCGAGTCTGTAGAGGTGATGAGCGGTGCACTGAGCAACATCTACGGGCGCAACGCTATGGCGGGAACGATCCTCCTGACCTCTCGCTCGCCTATTGACGATCCCGCACTGGATGTACGTGCTAGAGCGGGTAATCATGGGATCGTCGAGGGCACTGCGCGACTAGCACACGCCTTTAACTCCAAGGTGGGTCTCGCCCTTGGGGGGTATTACAATAGAAATAACGGCTTCTACACCAATGCTTTCGATGGCACGCCTGCTGATGCTGAGGAGGCGTATGGTGCCAACATGCACTTCGAGTGGCGTCCTGATGCTTCGCAGAGGTTGCGCCTTGCGGGTGTATGGGATGGTGTACGGCAGGGAGCTTTCCCCTATGCGATGATCAATCCCAAGAGTGGCGAGACGATGCCGATCAACTACAACGCTCCGGGCTCCTACGATCGCACCGTCGGGGAGGCGCGTCTAGCTTATGACAAGAGCTGGGACGAGGCGCGACTAGACTTCACCGCTAGCTACCAAGCACTGCGAGACAACATGCTGATGGATCAGGACTACACGGCTCGAGATATCTTTACGATCAATCAAAAGCAACGTCAAGATGCCGTCACGGCCGACCTCATCCTGCGCAATAAGGAGCAGATGACCTACAACTGGACACTGGGGCTGAATGGTATCTACCAGATGAACCACCTAGAGGTTCCCGTAGCGATACGTCCCGAGGGACTGATGGCTATGATACAGCCTGGACTAAATAAGGCAAATAAGAATGACAAAGTACCTGTACAGATGATGGTCGACGCCTCTAAGGAGCGAGTCAATCACAACCTCTTTGACAAGAGCAGCTATGGCGTAGCCCTTTATCACGAGAGTAATCTGCACGAGCCGTTTGGCTGGACAGGCTTCGACCTTAACCTAGGTCTGCGTATCGACGCTGAGCGTCAGGCGATGGACTTCGACAGCGACTTTAGCCTAGGGCTAGAGGTAGCTCCAAAGGCTAAGCCTGAGGCTAAGAAGCACTTTGACGTGACCAGCCGCTTGGTGGGTGAGGGAGCCTATCAAGACTTCTTCCAGGTCCTACCTAAGCTCTCTCTGAGCTATCGCCCCACGGCTGGTAGCTACCTCTTTGTCGCAGCCTCTAAGAGCTACAAGACAGGTGGATACAATGAGCAGATGATGACCGAGGTGCTGATGCAGCAAGCGCAGCATGAGATGATGGCACTCGTCATGTCACAGGGCAAGCAGCAGCCACAGGTACAGACGGGCGATGCTAACCTAGCCGCCTTCAAGCCTGAGCACGCTTACAACCTAGAGCTGGGCGGACGTCTCCTGACGCTACAAGATCGCCTCTTCGTGTCGGCGACGCTCTTCGGCTCCTGGATACGAGACCTGCAGGTGGCACGCTTCGTGACCACCGGTACGGGACGTACGACGGTCAATGCTGGCAAGGCACTCTCGCTCGGTGCTGAGGCGAGTGTCAAGGCGCGTATCTGGCGTTCGCTCACGATCTCTGCGCAGTATGGCTATACGCACGCTACCTTCCAAGACTACCTCACGAGCCGTGCTAATCCTAAGGGCGGTGCACCGATAGAGGTGAACTATGAGGGTAACTACATCCCCTACGTCCCAGCACATACCTACGCCACGATGCTCCAGCTGAATGAGCCTATCCAGACTTCTTGGCTCAAGGGCGTACTCGCCTCGGTAGAGCTACGTGGCAATGGCCCTATCTACTGGGACTCAGAGAATCAGCATCGCCAAGACCCCTACATGACGCTCGGAGCACGCCTCGGCGTACGTCTCCCTTACGTCACCGTAGCTATCTGGGGACGCAACCTGACGGACACGCGCTATGCGACCTTCTACTTCCAGTCGTTTGGCAATTCGTTCCTCCAGCAGGCGCAGCCACGCACCTTCGGTGCTGACCTCTCCTTCCACTTCTAGAGGCACCGATCATCAACAACAAAGCAAGCCACCCGTTCTTCAGAGCGGGTGGCTAACTTTGTATGACGGGCATGTTATACATCTGTGGTGAAAGTCCACGCGGGGCGTAGTTGCCAACGAACCCCATAGCGACTTGCAAGTTTCAAGGGGCGACC
>OCHI01001666.1_pt1 | contig 15250 bp, 12 predicted proteins | sample 1538691 | NCBI WGS metagenome assembly OCHI01 (sample SAMN04571718, study PRJEB22368) | human gut metagenome | biome: human gut; material: stool | host: Homo sapiens | place: Luxembourg | collected 2012-09-21 | reverse complement strand
ATATATTAGGGCAAAATCTTTCTATACTGCAACAATATTTAAATAAAGAAAATATAACCCAAGAAAATTTTGAAGAAATAAAATTTATGATACAAAAAATGTTCATAGATATTGAAGATACAGATGACACAAATACAAACCTAGAAAATTTAATAAAAATACATAAGAAAAACGGAACAGACATTATTATAGATGGAAAACTACCACAAAATAAAGAAACTGCAAAAGTGTTCTTTGAAATAATAAGGGAGGCAACCACAAATGCAATAAGACACGCAGGAAGTTCAAAAGTATTTGTGAAGATAAGGGAAACACTAGAAGAAACATATATGATAATAACAAATGATGGTAGAAAGCCAAATGAATTTATTACAGAAAATCAGGGAATAAAAGATATGAGAAGAAAAGTAAAAAAACTAGGAGGGATGTTCTATATTTCAACAGTTCCAGAGTTTTCGGTAAATATATCAATAAAAAATAACTGCTAACATTGAAATAGCAGTTATTTTTTTACTCTTTTGGAGTTTCGAGGTTTGGAACTATTAAACCATTACCTACACAATATATTGCAAGTTTTGCTAAATTATTATAACCAGTTTTTTCATAAATAGATGAAATATGTGATTTTAGGGTTCTTACAGATATTTCAAGTTTTTTTACAACTTCATCTCTATCTAATGTTTTACAATACTCAGTTAGAACACCTAATTCGGTATCTGTTAGATCTTTTAAAACATCAGGAATATTTGCTTTGGGGTTATTAGCATTTGGATATAAAGAATAACCATCAATAGTATTTTGAATTGTGCTTATAAGAGAATCACTACTAATATTTTTATAAATAAAGCTATCAACATTATTAGCTTTTGCCTTGTCTATAAATGTTAAATCTGGTACACCAGTCATAAGAATAATTTTCACACTTGGAAAGTTCTCTTTTATTATTTTTGAATATGCTAATCCACTTGAATTGTTTTCAGTACAAATATCCATTAAAATTAAGTCAGGTTTAAATTTTTCACATAAAGATACAGAGTCTTTTGCATCTCCACTAGAAGCGATAACATTAAAACCTCTTGTATTTAATGTTTCAGAAATCATTTCTCTTAACATTTTATGGTCATCAATTACAATAATATTATACAAAACAGAAACCTCCTAACTTACTTACATCACGGTATATTGTAACATAAAAAATTGCGGAAATAAACATTTTTTATAAATTTTGCACTTTCGGTGCAAAATTTAATGAAAAATTGCACCAAAAGTACAATAGTAATTTAAGAAATTTTATGTTATAAAATTCTTATAATTGTATTAATGATAGGGAAATGAATATTAAATTTTACAAAGGAGGTTAATTTTGAAAAAAACAGTTATAACAATTGCAATTACAGCAGTTTTAACAGCGGTATTAATGATAATTGGATATTTTATCTATACTAAAATAATTAATAAAGATAATAATACAAATATTAATATGACAGAAAAAAATGAAAACAATTATAAAAATCTTGAAAATCAAATATCAGAGAACATTAAGGATATTAATTTAGAAGAATGGAGAAAAGTAATATCTGTTTTTTATGAAGAGCATTATGGTTATAAACCAGATAATGTAACTTGTACAGAAGTAGGACCACATATAATACATGTAACAATATATCACAATACAGATTTAGTGGCAGAATATACATTAGATGCAGAAACAGGAATTGCATCAAGTCCAACAGAAAGAATGGTAAATTTCTCTAAGGGAATATTTTTAGATAACTTATCGACAAAAGTTAATTTTAAAAATGATGAATGCATTGCAATAGGATATATAGAAAAAGGAAAAGAAGCACAAATTAAAGAAAAATACTTTGATACAGATAATGAATATGAATCTTTAACAACTGTGGTTGAAGGAAATGAATATCAATTTATAGTAATTCCCAAAAGTTTAGATGCTACATTAAAAATTTGGAAATATAATGTATCAGAAGATGGAGAACTATATTTTGATGAATTATTACTAGAAGCAATAGGAACACCACTATTAATAAAAACACAATGTACAGAAGTCTTTCCAAGAGTTGGTATAGAATATGAAAATGGCAATACAAAATTTACCATTCCACTAATGATTAGTGGAATGGATGGAAAATTTACATTTACTGATTATAAAAACTTAGTAAAAGACATATCAATATATTAGTTTTTAATTTGAAATTATTATAAATAAAGGTAATGTATTAAATAACTTTACAACACAAGATTAATATAATAAAAAAATAGAAAGAGAGGAATTAAATATGGGATTTATTAAAGCATTTACAGGAGCATTAGGAGGAACATTTGCAGATCAATGGAAGGATTTTATTGTACCAAGAAGTGATGTGCCAGCAACAGCAGCAATTTTTGGAGCTGAAAGAAGAGGAACAGACAGTGGAAGAGGATCAAATACAAAAGGTTCAGAAAACATAATAACAAATGGAAGTAAAATAGTAGTACCAGAAGGAACAGCATTACTTACATTTCAGGATGGAGCAATAACAGGATGTATTACAGAACCAGGTGGATTTATTTATTCATCAGATGATCAAAATTCACAATCATTTTTAGCTGGAGATGGATTCTTTTCATCAACATTAAAAACATCTTGGGAGAGATTCAAATTTGGTGGAACACCAGGTGGAGAGCAAACTGTTATATATGTAAATCTAAAAGAAATACCAGGAAATAGATTTGGAACACAAGCTGAAATTTATTGGGATGATGCGTTTTTAGGAACACAGGTCGGAGCTATAACAAGAGGAACATATACAATGAAAATAGTAGATCCAATACTATTTGCAAAAAACTTTGTTCCAATGGAATATTTAAGACCAGGTGCAGAAGTATTTGATTTTGCTGATATGGATAATCCAGCAGGTGAACAACTATTTAATGAAGTAGTAGGAAGCTTATCAGCAGCATTTTCAAACTACACAAATGACCCAAGTAGAGGAAATCGTATATCAAAAATACAAGGAGATCAAATAGGATTTGCTCAAAGTTTATCACAAGCAGTAGAAGAAGGATATACTTGGAAATCTGGTAGAGGATTAGAAATAGTAAAAGTTGCAATAACAGCAATTGAATATGATGAAGACACAAAGAAATTATTAAGCGATGTAAAAAAAGCAGATGCATTATCAGGTGCAAGAGGAAATTCATTTATGCAACAATCAGTTGCTCGTGGTTTTCAAGCTGCTGGAGAAAATGGTGGAGGAGCAGGAATGGCATTTATGGGAATGGGCATGAATGCTGCTGGAAATGTTATGGGAGGATTTCAACAACCAGTTAATCAACAACCTCAACAACAAACACAGCCACAAGAAGATCCTTATGAAAAATTAGCAAAATTAAAAAAATTATTAGACGATGGAGTTATTTCTCAAGAAGAATTTGATGAAGCAAAGAAAAAACTTTTGGGGGTTTAATATATGGACGAAAATGAAAAAGTAATGAAAAACCAAGAAGAAACAGCTCAAGTACAAGAAACCAATAACGCAACAGTTATAAAAACAGATGTAGATGCAAAAGATGGACAAAACAAATGCCCTAAATGTGGAGCAACAGATATTTCTTTAAATTCAAAAAATGGGAAATTAAGATGTAATTTTTGTAGACACGAATTTGAACCAGAAAAACTAGACGCAATGGAAAAAGATATAAGCAAACTAGAAGGAGAAATAGTTGGTTCAGGTGCTACAAATATAATAGCAGATACAAATGACATGGTAACATTTAAGTGTAGTAGCTGTGGCGCAGAGGTAGTAGTAGATACTGCCAAAGCAACACAAGCTAGATGTCACTGGTGTAGGAACACATTATCTGTAAATCAACAAATACCAAATGGTGCTATACCAGATACAGTATTACCATTTAGTATCCCTAAAAAAGAAGCAAAAGAAGCAATAGAAAAATTTGTTGGTAAAAGAAAATTCTTTGCACATCCAATGTTTAAAAAGGAATTTACAACAGACAACGTAATGGGAGTATATTTACCGTATATGATAGTTGATGCAAATACACATGCCAATTTAACAGGTCAAGGAGAACATGAAACAAAAAGATGGACAGAAAAAAATGGAGATAGTTATGATACATATTACGATGCAGATTTATATGACGTAGAAAGAGAGTTTGATTTAACAATAGAAGGCTTAACCGTAGAAGCAAGTAAAGATAAATTAGACACAGGAGCTAGAGATAAAACAAATAATATTATCAATTCAATAATGCCTTTTGACACAGAAAACTGTGTAAAATGGGATGCAAATTATATAAAAGGATATACCTCAGAAAAAAGAGATACTAATGTAGAAGAATTAAAAGGTTTAGTTCAAGAGCAATCAAAAGATGTAGCAAGATTTGCAGCTAATAAAACTTTGGAATTTTATGACCGTGGTGTTAGATGGGATTCTGAAAATTTAGAAGTGAACGGACAACAATGGAAATCCGCATATTTACCAGTATGGCTTTACAGCTATCAACAAAAAAAAGGAAATAAGAGTTTACTTCATTATGTAGCTGTAAATGCAAGAACAAAGGAAACAATGGGAAGTGTTCCAATACATATGCCAAAACTTGTATTGATTTCAGCACTAGTTGAAATATTAGGTATAATTGCAATGATATTCACCAAAACAGATGATAATAATTGGCCATGGCTATTTTTATTAAGTGGTATTATATATTTTTGGATAATGCATTCAAGATATAGAAATAGTGGTGCAAGACATAGCCACGAAACAGAAACAAAAACAAATATGACAAATTTAAGAGAATATGATAAATTTGTTACAAAAAGAAAAAGACTTGATAATTCAACAATGGAAGGTGCAAATAACACAAGAATTACCGGAAATTCAAATAAACTTATATTGTAAAAAAGGGATAGATAGTGTTGGAATGCCAGAACAAGAAAAAGCAATGGCTCATCCCTATGTAGAAACGATAAAAAAGAGTTTGGAATGAACAATAAAGGGGAAATATAATATGGCTAAAAAAATAAAAATTGTAATATATATAATTGTTGTTATTTTTTCAGTTTTTCTAATAGCAAAAGCTATAAAACAGGAAAGTGGAGCAAATCCAGAAATATTAGATAAAGTAGTTATTTTAAATGAAGCAAAAGTACTTCCAGAAAACGAAGGCAAACTTGTTTTAGTTTCTGGAAAACTTAAAGCAAGTGAAGTATTTAAAGATAATACATTTGGAATAGAGCTAGATACATTCAAGGTAAATAAAATAGTAGAGATGTATCAATATAAAGCAGGTAATGATGAAGTTGGTTATGAATGGAACGAAAAAGTTGAAAAAAAATCTATTACATCAGGTTCAGGGGGAATATATAGAAACCCAGAAAAATCAATGAGCAGTATAAATAAATGTGATAAAGCATATTTAGGAGAATTTACTGTTTCAGAAAAATTAACACAAAGAATAAATGACAATGAAAAAGTAGAACTACCAGAAATAGAAGGATTTAAGAGAAAAGGTGAATACCTAACAAATTCAAAATGGGGGCCTAGTGTTGGAGATATAAGAATAAAAATGAGCTATGTAAATTTAGAAAAATTAGGAGACATATCAATACTTGCTAAACAAGTAGGAGATGGATTCGAAGAGTATAAATTAGATACAGGAGCTTATGCTTTTAATGTATATCAAACAAAAATTTCAAACAAAGAAGAATTAGCAAAAGCACTAGAACAAGACAGTAAGAACATGGCTGGTGGAATGATATTCATAATTATAGTACTTATAATTATAGGAATAATCCTATTTAGAACCAACATAAAAAATTTAATTGATAAAATTAAAAATAAAACAAGTAAATGAAAGGAGAATGGTTTTATGAAAAATAAAACAAAATATTTAGTAGCAATATTATTAATGCTAATTAGTTTTTTACTAATTGGAGCTACTAAGGTAAATGCTAAAACAGTCACAGTAGAGAATGAGGAAGAACTAATTAATGCATCAAAAGGAATTGATTCTGAGATAAATGAAATTAAATTAGCAAAAGATATTACTTTAACAAAGTTTCTAAATTTTTATGTTGTAAATGATATTACTTTTGATTTAAGTAGACAAACATTAGATATAGGTTCCTATGGTCTTTCATTTAATTATGGACAGTCTGATTATGATGAATCAAATAACGATTACTATTATAACTTTAATAGTAAATTAACTATTAAGGATAGTAGTAGTAGTAAAACTGGTAAGATTCTTTCAAGAGAAAATATTTTCTTTAATTATTATGATACTAATCATGATGAGGAAATAAAAAAATTTGGATTAACTATTGATGGTGGATATTATGAAATGCTTAGTTCAAGACCTAATTTCTTTGAATTCTTTTCCAGAGATTACTATACAAATGGTAAAAATCTTACTGTTGATGTAAATATAAAAGATGCTGTATTTAAATTAAATGATGGTATGTATCTTTTTGGCACTATATCAAATTCCGATTCAGATATTAAACTAAATTTTAATTTTGAGTCATTGAAAGTGCTAGGACTTACAAGTAAATTAGGTAGTTTAAAATTGAGTGAAATGAAATTAGATGAGGTGATTGATCCTAATTCTAAGGCATACTTTCAAAAACTACCTTATACAACAGGAGCTCCAGTTTTAGAAGAAGCAGATAGAAATACTTTAGTTAGAAATTTCTATGCAACTGGAGGAGAAAATCCTTATATTATTATAAAAAAAGTTAAAGGCTTTGAAATAAATAATGTAGAAATAAACGAAACTTATAAGGAAACACCTAGTCTTAATGGTATATCAATTAAAAATGTTAGTGGTAATGATTTACAAATTCAAAATGTAACAGTAAATAGTGCTGATTTTACTGTTGAAGGGCCTAGTACATCACCAACTGTTAGTGCTGGTGCAACAAATACTGACTTTAAAGTAAAAGCAAAAGCTGGTCTTGATGTTGGTACTTATACAGCTACAATTACTGTAACTGATATGGGTGGAAAAACATATACAGCAACAGTTACATTAAAAGTTGAACCAAAACAATTAACAGGATTAGGTATTAGTGGTTTAAATAGTACATGGGTTTATGGAGAAACTAAAACTCCATCTGCAACAGGTGTTACTGGCTTAGGAGCAGGCGATTATGAAATCACTTATTCTAAGAAAGGTGATTCTGGAAACTATGTAAATATAGGTAATAAAATGCCTACTTTAGTGGGTGAATATAAAGCTACTTTAAGTATTATAAATCCAAATTATACAGCAAGTGAAGCTTATGTTAATTTCGAAATCACACCAATTACTACAGAAGTAAAAGTAAAAAGCTATGATGATACATTTACTTATGATGGAATAGAACACACAAAAAATGCTTATGATGTATTATGGGCAAATAATGCTAGCCCAGTAACTGATAATAAATTACCTAATGGTGATAAAGTTACTGCAGAAATTACTGGTAAAGTAAGAGATGTTAAAGATACAGCTCTTGAAAATAATACAATAGGAAAAATTACAATAACAAATGCAGAAGGTGTTGATGTAACTAATTGTTACTCTAATAAAGTAAAGGCTGCTGGTAAATTAACAGTAAACCCAATTACAACACCAATAGTTGTAACAGCTGATTCAGATACTAAGGTATATAATGGTACTGAATTAACAAAAAATACTTATACATATACTGATGGTGTATTACTACCAGGTGATATGTTAGAAGCTACAATTACTGGTAGCCAAAAATTTGTAGGTTCTTCAAATAATACTGTAAGCAATGTTAAAGTAATGAGAAATGGTGAAGATATTACTTCTAACTATACAATGGGAACACATGTAAATGGTGTACTTGAAGTAACAAGTGCAGAACAACCTTTAGCAATTGCAGATCAATATGTAAAAGTTAATGGTTCTATATCAAAAGGTTATTTAGAACAATCAGTAACTGGAAATGTAGGAAACATTGATTTTACTATTAAATCAGGAGATGCACTTACATATAATGCTACAAATGATGAATATGTAGCAGGAGCAACTGCAGGAGATGTTGTAATGACTGTTACAGCAGCAAAAACGGATCTTGGTGGAGATGGTACTCCTGAATGGAAAGAAACAACAAAAGATTTTACAATTCATGTTGTAAATAAAACAGATGTAAATATTTCAGGACTTTCTAATAATGAAACATTTACTTATGATGGAAATCCTAAAATGCCAACAGGAACAATTAGTGTTAATGTTGGAACAGTAAATGTAAGTGATTTAGAAGTAAAATATCAAGGAACAGGAACAACTTCATATAATAGTGCTACAGCACCAACAAATGCTGGAACTTATACAGTAACATATAAAGTTCCTGATACAAATGCAAATTACACTGGAACATTTAGCGTAGCATTTACTATTAAAAAAGCTATTTTAGAAAAAGTAACATTAGTTAAAGATACTTATGAATATACTGGTGATGAAATAGTTTCACAAGATAGTAATTTTGATTTAAATAAGATGAATTTTTCTGGCGATATTAAGGCTACTAATGTTGGAAATTATAGCATTACAGTATCCTTAAAAGATAAAGATAATTATGAGTGGAAAGATGGTACAACTACAGATTTAGTTTTAAATTGGTCAATCACTCAAGCAACACCAGACTATACAGTACCAACAGGATTAACTTCTGTAAAAGGTAAAGTATTAGCAGATGTAGCATTACCAGCAGGATTTACTTGGAACACACCTGCAACAGTGTTAACTGTAGGAACAAACACATATAAAGCAACATTTACTCCAGTTGATACAACGAACTATAAAACAATAACTGATATTGATATTGAAGTTAATGTTAAAAATACATTTGATGTAATAACATCAGTACCTAGTGGAAATGGAACAATAACACCAAGTAAAATAGATGTTATAGAAGGAAGCAAAGTAAAAATAACATTTACGCCAAATACAGGATATATGATAGATAAAGTATTAGTAAATGGAATAGAAAAAACTGCAACGGGAAATGAAATAGAAATAACAGTAGATGAAGAAAAAACAGTAGAAGTAAGCTACAAGAAAATACCATTTACAATAACAGTAGAAGAAGTAACAGGAGCAACAGTAAATCCAGATGGAACTGTAACAGTAAGTTATGGAGACAACAAAGACTTTACAATAACAGCAAACACAGGCTACAAACTAGTAAAAGTATTAGTAAATGATGTAGAAAAAGCATTAGATGGTAATACATTAAAATTAAAGAACATTACATCAAATATGAAAATTAAAGTAGTAGTAGAAAAAATTGAATACAAAGTAATAGAAGGTGCAGAACAAACATATACAATAGCAGAAGATACAGAAGCAAGATTTAGAATAGATGCAGATTATAGCCTATTTAATAACAAAGTATATGTAGATAATGTACTTGTAGATAGTTCAAATTATACAAGCAAAAGTGGAAGCACAATAATTGTATTAAATAAAGACTATGTAGATACACTTGCAGTTGGAGAACATACATTAAAAGTAGCATTTGCAGATGGAGGAGAAGCAGAAACAACATTTACAATAGCAAGAAAAACTGAAAACAACAATAACAACGAAAATAATACTCCATCAAAACCAGAAGATAAAGAAGAAATGAAAGATAATGGTTCAAATCCAAAAACAGGCGACAATATAATGCTTTATGTAGCAATAGCAAGTATGTCAATAATAGGACTTGTAGCAACAACAATAGTTGCAAAAAAGAAAAAAATGAACTAAAATACTACATAAGAGAGGACTAGAACTTTCTAGTTCTCTTTTTAAAAATAAAGGGAGCGATTATATGGCAGGAAAAAGAACTAAAACTAGAAAGAAAATAAAGCTAAATAAAAAGTTAGTGTGTACTATTAGTGTTCTACTATTGATTATAGCTGTTATATCTGCAATTATAATGATATTTAAACCTGTAAATGTAGGAAAAATAAACAAAGAAGGTAAAGCAGAATATATAGAACGAGTTGCAAATGTAACAAAATATCCAGACAAAAAAATTGTAGAATTTAAAAACAACTATGAATTAATAGACAATGGAATAATAACAACTGAGATTTATGAAAAAATTAAAAATAATGATAATATTTATAATCTAACAGTAACAGAATACCTAAGACTAAGAGATATATCATCAAAAGAGAGTTATAATATAAATAAAGCAATACAAACAGGAGTAGTAAAAGAGGACACAATATATGCAGATTATTTTGCGAAAACTTGTGGATTTGAAAACAAAAAAGAATTATTAAAATATACAAAAGCTGTATTTGAACTAGCTGACAAAGAAAAATAGATGCAAATTCTTTAATCGAATTTTATATTTGAAATGATGAATAATAAACTGAACATATAAATAAGAAATGGTATATTAGCATTTTTGCTAGTATACCATTTCTCTTTTAAGGAGATTTATGATTTAAGAGCTGTATAAAAAATTTAAAAATTTAATAAAATTTTAAATCTTTTTTATATTTTTTTAGGTTATATTATATGTAAGCTAGTTTATAAAAGAAAGGAGGTATTTACTTGGAAGATAAAGAATTAATCTATAAAATACAGCACGGAAATAAAGAATTATTAGAGATATTAATTGAGAAATATTATGATGATATTTATAGATTTTGTTATTATAAAACAGGAAATAGCTCACTTTCTTATGATTTAACACAGGAAATATTCTTGAAATTGATTAAATATATAGGAACTTATAAACATAGAGGAAAATTTAAAAGTTATTTAATTACAATAGCAATGAATGTATGTAACACTTATTTTGACGAGAATAAAGTGGAGTTAGAAGAATTAGATGATAATCAAACTTATAAAGAAAATGATTCTAATGAATTATCAAGAATAGAACAAAAAAATTCAATTGATAAAGCATTAAAAGAGCTACCAGAAAAACAAAAAGAAGTAATTATTTTGAAGTATTATGAAGATTTGAAAATTAAAGATATATCTAAAATACTTGATGAAAAAGTACCTACCATTAAATCAAGACTAAAGCAGGGAATAGAAAAATTGAGTAGGTATTTAGGAAAGGAGGACTTTTAATTAGATGGATAAGTGGAGAGAAATTTTAAACAAAAGAGAATTGCCAAGTATAGATGAAAATAAAAAAAGGCAATCAATAGAAATATTAAAAATGGAAATAGCAAATACAGAAATAACAGTAAAGGAAAGCTATTTTGAAAAGATAAAAAGATATATTCCTTTTATGAGTAAAATTACTTTTCTTTTCCAATTTATTCTATTATTGGTAGGAATATTAGTTATAAAATCTATGAATTTTGAGAAAACGATGCTAATTTTATCACTTGTAATGCCAATATTAGCATTTCTTCAAATAATGGAGTTAGAGAAAAGTTTTAAATATAATATGTATGAAATTGAAATGAGTTGTAAAATGGACTTAAAAGAATCGATTTCAATTAAATTAATAATTAATACATTTATTAATTTATGTATAATGACAGTATTTGCAGTTATGACTGGAACTCATTTTGAACAGGAAAGTTATGTATTAATTCTTTATTTTTTAGTTCCATTTATGATAACCAATGTTGCTAACATTTTAACAATGCGTTTATTAAAAAATAAGTCAAACGAAATTGTAAATATGACGATAATGTTATTAATCAATGCGATTTTATTTCAAATTAATATAAAGTTTCCTAGTGTTTATGAAACTTCAAGTGTTTTAGTATGGTTAGGTTTATTAATTATAACAGTATTTTATTTTATAAAAGCTGTTTATCAATTTTATGAAGAGGAGGATAATTATATATGGAACTTGCAATAGATAGGCTAACAAAACAATATAAAAATAAAATTGCAGTGGATAGCGTTTCTATAAAACTAAAACCAGGAGTTTATGGATTACTTGGTGCAAATGGAGCAGGAAAAACAACACTTATGAGAATGATATGTGGTATTCAAAATCCAACTTCTGGTCAAATTAAATATAATGGAACAGATATAAAAAAACTAGGGGAGGATTACAGACAAATTCTTGGTTATTTACCACAAGATTTTGGATACTATCCAGATTTTACAGCTTATGATTTTTTAATGTATATTGCTGCATTAAAGGGATTATCAAAAGAAAAAGCTGAAATGAGAGTGAATGAGTTATTACAAATAGTTAATTTGGAAAATGAAAAAAAACAAAAAGTAAAGACATTTTCTGGAGGAATGAAACAAAGATTAGGAATTGCACAAGCAATGTTAAATAACCCAAAGATTCTAATTTTAGATGAGCCAACAGCAGGACTAGACCCAAAAGAAAGGGTAAAGTTTAGAAACTTAATTAGTAGTTTTTCACAAGATAAAATTGTAATATTATCAACTCATATTGTATCAGATATTGAATTTATTGCAGATGAAATTATTGTGATGAAAGCCGGTAAAAAGATATTAACAGGAACGCCAGAAGAACTTTTACAAGATTTAAGAGGCAGTGTATGGAAATGTGTTGCTTATGATAAAAAAGAAGTAGAAATGCTTAATCATAAATATTGTATTATTAATATTCATCAAGAAAATAATACAACAGAATTAAGAATTGTAAGTAGGCAAAAACCAACTGTGAATGCTGTTAATATAGAACCTAATTTAGAAGATTTATATTTAGCATATTTTCAAGATAATGAAAAATAGAAAAGAAAGGAATGAACAATATGGGAACATTAGTGAAATTTGAATTAAAGAAATTATTTAATAAAAAAATGAATATTATTGTAATCATAGTTTGTTTGTTTTTAATAACATTACTATTTTCTATGGCAGGTAAAGATTTTCTAGCAATAGATAAGAGTGGAAAATCTTATAAAGGTAAAGAGGCTATTAGTGTTAGAAAAGAACAAATGAAAGAGATTTCTGGAACTTTAACAAATGAAAAGATTATAAAAGAAATAGAAAAATTACAAGAGTTGCATAATGATCCAAATAATCTTATTACAAATAGTGATGGAGAAAAAGATTTTAGTATTGAAATTTATAATGAATATTTAAATAATAGACTTGATTTATTAACAAATATAAACCGTGTATATACAAATTATAATACTAGCTTTATAACTGAATTATTTAATCTAAATTTAAAAGAACAGAAAGATTTTTATGAAACAAGACAACAAAGAATAGAAGAAGAATTAAATCAAAGTTATGATGGAAAAAAATATACACCTCAAGAAAAAGAATATTGGTTAGAGAAGTCTAATAACACAAAAACACCATTTGAATATGATTTTTATTATGGATATTCTAATTTGTATAACACTTATGAATTACTTATATTTGGAATAATTGCTATATGTATATGTTTAGCATCTGTTTTTGCAGGAGAGTATCAAAATGGTACAGATAAAATATTATTAACCACAAAGTATGGAAAAAGTAAAGGTGTAACTGCGAAAATAATCGCATCTTATATATTTGCAACATTAGTATTTACAATATATTTAATATTTGCAATAGGAACAATATTCTTAATGTTTGGTACAGATGGAGGAAATTTACCAATACAACTTTCTAACATATTAAGTCCATACGCACTAACCTTCTTCCAGTCACTTTTATATAATATAGTGATTTCATATACAGTATTGTTTGGTATGGTGGGATTAACATTATTCTTGTCATCTAAACTGAAAAATCCTATGACAGTATTAGTAATAGATATTGCTATTATTATGTTACCAGTATTTTTGAGCATAAAGTCAGCTTTTGGAATATTAAATAAAATATTATTCTTAATGCCATATAATGCAATTTATTCAAACTTTTCTCAAATGGTATCATATAAGTTAGGAAATATTGTTATTGATTTACCTATGATGACTATAATTACTTATATTTTTATGATGGTTATCGCATTAATTTGTGCCAAGAAAACATATAGTAAACATCAGGTAGAATAAGTAATAAAATTAAATTTTATTTAAGGAGAAAATTATGCATAGAATTGAGGCATATACTAGAATTCTTTGATTCGTGGTCAAATACATTTGGAGAAACAGTAACTGCTATTGAACTTTCTCCAGAAGGAACAGGATATAGAAATAAAACAATATTTGCCAAATTTCATAATTTACCAGAATTAATGAGTCTATTTAAAGAAATAGCAGATATTCAAACATCAGATACATTAAATTTGCCTGTTCCAAAAGCCATTTTTAAAAACATAGTTACTAAACCAAGTGAAATGCAAAAGAAATAGGTATTTTTATTTTTGTCAATAGATATTTAAAAAAAAACAAAAAAATTAACATTTTATGGTGAAAAGCAAAACTCCCTTGGATTAACCAAGAGAGTTTTATCATTAATAATTAATGAATAATAATGGGTATTTTTCTTTTAAATCTTTGAAATCCTCTAGCCGATTTTGGGACAACCAATACATCAAATGTTCTACATCTCTAAGCCTGAAATCCATAAATGTCAATTCATGGCAACCATCATAAAATTTATTGGAAATGCTTAAGAAGTCTAGCTCTTGGGATTCATACATTGCTTGTTCACGTTTAGATTTTAAGTTTTCCATTAAATAAGATAATGGATACATAAACATCAATGCAAGGCAATTAATAATATGTTCTTGAGGAGTTGTTAATAACATATCATTATAGTGAATTTTGTGATATATTGTTTTTTTGGAATTATTATAATTATAATATATCGAAACAGCATATACAAACTCTTGAATGTTAAAGTCAGTGATGCTACGAATTTCTACATCTTCTTCAAAACGATTATAAAAATTATTATAATGACGAGAAAATATACCAAAGTTGTGGCGGTATACTTTTTTTTCTTTGCTAAAAAGATAAAAATCGCTTTCAAGAGTAACAGCATCGGGAGTTTGGTTAATAATAACATCAACATTCAATTTTTGAAGAACGGTTTTTAAGGATTCATTCGTAGGAATTTCCCGAAGAAAATTATCTACACACTTATTTAATTCCCACATCATACTACATTGGTTATTATCTCCTCCTTCAATCAAAGATTTTAAGATAGATTGGATTTTTAATATTAATTTTTTGTCCATATAATTCCCTTTCTAATTAATCATTTAGATTATTAGTAACAGCACTATTATAGCAAATTTTTGCAGAAAACTCAAGTGGATGTTTACACCATTTTAAGCAAAAAACACTTGCTATTTTGTATCTGCTTTGTTGTTTATAAT
>OCHI01001650.1_pt1 | contig 15373 bp, 13 predicted proteins | sample 1538691 | NCBI WGS metagenome assembly OCHI01 (sample SAMN04571718, study PRJEB22368) | human gut metagenome | biome: human gut; material: stool | host: Homo sapiens | place: Luxembourg | collected 2012-09-21 | reverse complement strand
TAAATAAAAATAATTAAAAGAGGAAAAATGAAAAAGTCATTAACTAAAAATTACATATATAATTTAATATATCAAATAATGTTGCTTATACTACCATTAATAACTGCGCCATACATTTCGAGAGTATTAGGTGCAGAAAATATAGGAATATACAGCTACACATTATCAATATCTGCATATTTTATCCTATTTGGATCATTAGGAATAGCTTTATATGGGCAAAGAGAGATAGCATATAAGCAAAAAGATAAAGAAAAATATAGTATAACATTTTGGGAAATTTTCTTTTTGAGAATACTTACAATGACTATTGCTTTAATTTTGTATTATTTTATTTTTGCAAAAGGAGAACAATATCAAACATATTATAAAGTATTAATTTTAGAGATTATAGGGAATTGCATAGATATTAGCTGGTTCTTTCAAGGATTAGAAGAATTTAAAAAAACAGTAACTAGAAATATGATTGTTAAGCTGATAAGTGTAGTATGCATATTCTTATTAGTGAAAACTCCAAATGATTTGTATATTTATTTTTGGATATATGTGTTGTCTATTCTAATTGGCAATATTTCACTATGGTTATATGTTCCTAAATATGTAAGTAAAGTGAAATTGAAAAATTTACATTTTCTAAAACATCTTAAGCCAACTATAGCATTATTTATTCCTCAAATTGCTATACAAGTATATACTTTACTTGATAAAACAATGGTAGGAGCTATAATCTCTGATAAATCTGAAGTTGGTTACTATGATCAAGGACAAAAAATAATTAAAATATTATTAGCTGTTATTACATCATTGGGAACAGTAATGCTACCAAGAATTGCAAATACATATTCACGTGAAGAAAAAGAAGAGATAACTAGGTACATGAAGAAATCTTTTAATATGGTTTTTTTATTGGCATTTCCAATGATATTTGGAATAATAGCCGTCTCAAAAGCTTTTGTACCTATATTTTTTGGACCAGGATATGAAAAGGTTGTGATACTTATAAATGTTATAAGTCCAATAATTTTATTAATAGGCTTAAGCAATGTTACAGGTACGCAATACTTGTTACCTACAAAAAGACAAAAAGAGTTTACAACCTCAGTAATTTGCGGAGCAGTTGTAAACTTTATCTTAAATTCATGTTTAATTTGGAAATATGGAGCTATTGGAGCATCTATAGGAACAGTAATAGCAGAACTAACAGTTACTATTGTACAGCTGTATTTTGTGAGAAACGATTTTAATATTAAAAAAATAGCTGGATTATCTAAAAATTATATTATAGCAAGTGTAGTTATGCTTATAGTATGCTTAGTTGTTGGAAAAACAATAAATGATAATTTTACGTCAGTTGTGGCACAAATAACTATTGGTGGATTAATATATGGAGTCTGTTTATTAATACTAAAAGATGAATTTATTAAAGAAATATTAAATAAAATAAAGATGAAAATAAAAATATAAAAAAGAGGAAAAAGACTCTATGAAAAAAATGGTAAAAATCGAGTTGCTTATTTGGATATATTAAATATATTAGCAATAATTGCAGTTGTATCATTGCATATGAATGGAATTGTGCATATAAATCCAAATATAAGAGCTTGGAATACAAGCTTATTGGTTGAGTGCATAATGTATTGGGCTGTACCTGTATTTATGATGATATCAGGCGCTACATTAATGAATTATAGAGAAAAGTATGATACTAAAACTTTCTTTAAGAAAAGATTTATGAAAGTTTTTATTCCATTTATTTTTTGGGCAATTGTTATGTTTGTTTGGAAAATTACAACAAAGCAGATAGATGTTTCTGAATATCATGTGCCGATAGACTGGTTGAATGCATTTTTTAGTAACAAAGAACAGTCTATATATTATTTTATGTTTGAAATATTAGGTGTTTACCTAACCATGCCATTATTATCCTTATTGACTCAAGAAGATAATAGGAAAACATTGTGGTTTATAGTTATTTTGTACTTTATATTTAATGGGTTTGTCCCTAATGTATTAGGAATATTTGGAATTTGTTGGAACAGCGCTTTTTCTATAAGAATAAATGGATATTTAATATATGCAATTTTAGGTTATTTATTATCTACAGAAACTTTAAATAGAAAACAACGAATAGCAATATATATAGGAGCATTTGTTGGTCTTGTGTATAGATATTTTACAACATTTATATTAAGTAAGAGTGCAGGATATGTAGTTAAATCTAGCTGGGGATATTTTTCATGGCATTGCATTTTACTTTCAATTGCAATTTTTGTATTTATAAAAAATTTAAACTTTGATGCAAAAATTAAGAGCAATAAGTTAAAAAAGTGTTTGGCAAATGTTGCAGGTTGTAGTTTTGGAATATATTTATTACATATGATTGTTATATATTACATAATTGAAATCTTTAACTGGAATGAATATAGTTGGTCCTTTAGAACGATTGGTATATTAGTAGTATATTTAATTAGTTTAGGTATTGTTTTTATTTTAAAAAGAATACCTATTATAAAAAAAGTGGTTCCATAAAAGCAATTAAGAAAAAAGTATTATAGTAAAAAATAAAAAGGAGAGTTAGTTATGTACGATTATTTAATAGTAGGAACAGGATTATTTGGAAGTATATTTGCATATGAAGCAAATAAAAAAGGAAAGAAATGTCTTGTTATTGATAAGAGACCTAATGTAGGAGGAAATATTTATACTGAAAACATAGATGGTATAAATGTACATAAATATGGAGCACACATTTTCCATACAAGCAATAAAGAGGTTTGGAAATATATAAATGAGTTTGCAGAATTTAATAGATACACAAATTCACCAGTTGCAAGATATAAAGATGAATTATATAATATGCCATTTAATATGAATACTTTTAATAAATTGTGGGGAGTATTTACACCGGAAGAAGCACAAGCAAAAATTGAAGAAGAAAAGAGAGAAGCAGGAATTACAGAACCTAAAAATCTTGAAGAACAAGCAATTAGTTTGATAGGAAAAACAATATATGAAAAACTTGTAAAAGGATATACAGAAAAGCAATGGGGAAAAAGAGCTACAGAGTTGCCTAGTTTTATAATCAAAAGATTACCAGTACGTTTTATGTATGATAATAATTATTTTAATGATATATATCAAGGTATTCCTATGGGAGGATATACTCCTATAATTGAAAAAATGCTAGATGAAATTGAAGTAAGATTAAATTGTGACTTTTTTGATAATAGAGAAGAATTAGAGAATATTGCAGATAAAATAATATTCACCGGACCAATAGATAAATATTATAATTATAAATTTGGTGAACTTGAATATAGAAGTTTAAGGTTTGAAACTGAGGAATTGGATGTTGAAAATTATCAAGGAAATGCAGTTGTAAATTATACAGAATATGAAATACCATATACAAGAATAATAGAGCATAAACATTTTGAATATGGTCTTGGATTAGGACAAGTTGCAGAAGGTAAAGCTAAAGAAAAAACTATAATCACAAGAGAGTATCCAGATACATGGGTTCAAGGAAAAGAGCCTTATTATACAATGAATGATGAGAAAAATACAACTTTATATAATAAATATAAGGAACTAGCAGATACTGATGATAAAGTTATATTTGGAGGAAGATTGGGACAATATAAATATTTTGATATGGATAAAGTAATTTTAGAAGCATTAAATTTAACTAAAAAGGAGCTAGATAGCTAAGTTTTTACTTTCAAAGTATTGCAAAACCTAAAAAAGTCTGATATAATAGCAAAGCGTTAAAAAGCACGCAAGTTTAGTTTAGGCTTGTGCTAGTACAAACTAGTGACCCTAAATGCTAAAAATCAAGGCTTGCGGAAGTATAAAAAACAAGGAGGAATTTAAAATGGCAGTAGTTGCAATGAAACAATTACTAGAAGCAGGTGTTCATTTCGGACATCAAACTAGAAGATGGGAACCTAAAATGGCTGAATACATATTCCAAGCTAGAAATGGTATCCACATTATTGATTTACAAAAAACATCAAAAAAATTAGACGAGGCTTATAAGTTCTTAAAAGAACAAGCTGAAGATGGAAAAACAGTTCTATTTGTTGGAACTAAAAAACAAGCTCAAGAATGTATTAAGGAAGCTGCAATAAAATGCAATATGTACTATGTTGACCAAAGATGGCTAGGTGGTATGCTTACAAACTTCAATACAATTCAAAGCAGAGTGGCAAGATTAAAAGAATTAGAAACAATGGCTGAAGATGGTACATTCGATGTATTACCTAAAAAAGAAGTTATTGGATTAAAAGCTGAAATGGAAAAACTAGAAAAAAATCTTGGTGGAATTAAAGATATGAAAGAAATCCCAGGAGTTATGTTCGTAGTTGATCCTAAAAAAGAAAGAATTGCTATCTTAGAAGCTAGAAAATTAAATATACCAGTAGTTGGATTAGTAGATACAAACTGTAATCCAGAAGATGTTGATTATCCAATCCCAGGTAACGATGATGCTATAAGAGCTGTAAAATTAATAACAGACGTTATGGCTAATGCAGTTATCGAAGGAAGACAAGGAGAAGCAGCTGACGTTGAAAGTGAAATAACAGAAACAGAAGAAGTAACAGATATGGAACAAGTTGTTGCAAACGAAGAAGCTGAAGAAGTTAAAGAATAATTTAATAATAAGGAGGATATATCAATGATTACTGCAGATTTAGTTAAACAATTAAGAGAAAAAACAGGTGCTGGAATGATGGACTGCAAAAAAGTTTTAACAGAAACTGATGGAGACATGGAAAAAGCAGCTGAATTATTAAGAGAAAGAGGAATTGCAAAAGCTGCTAAAAAATCATCAAGAATAGCAGCAGAAGGATTAGTTGCAACATATGTTTCTGAAGATAAAAAAGTAGGAAGCGTTGTTGAAGTTAATGCTGAAACAGACTTTGTTGCTAAAAACGAAGAATTCAGATCTTTCGTAAAAGATATAGCAAGACAAATTGCTGAAAAAAATCCAGCTACAGTAGAAGAATTATTAAACCAAAAATACTTAGATACAGATAGCACTGTTCAAGAAGTATTAACAAATAAAATTGCTACTATAGGTGAAAATATGTCAATCAGAAGATTCACAAGATTTGAATCTGAAGGATTAGTAGAAAGCTATGTACATGGAGATGGAAAAATCGGTGTATTAGTTAACTTCAAAAAAGGTGAAGAAGAATTAGCTAAAGACGTATGTATGCAAATAGCAGCAGCTAAACCAGAATATTTATCAAGAGAAGATGTACCAGAAGAAAAAGTTGCTAAAGAAATGGAAATTCTTAAAGTTCAAGCTATGAACGAAGGAAAATCAGCTGAAATAGCAGAAAAAATGGTACAAGGAAGAATTGGTAAATTCTATGGAGAAATTTGTTTATTAGACCAAGAATTTGTTAAAGATCCAAGCATTAAAGTTGGAGATTTAATCAAATCTAAAGGTGCTGAACTAGTTGCTTATGCAAGACTTGAAAAAGGTGAAGGAATCGAGAAAAAAGAAGAAAACTTTGCTGAAGAAGTTATGAAACAAATAAAATAATTTGAAAGCCACTTATGTGGCTTTTAAATTTATGATACAAATTAGAATATATAAAATTATGTTCTAATAATAAATATAATTAATTTTAATATTAGTCTTATTATATTAAAATTAAATAGCGTAATAATTTGATATATCAGTACTAAAGAAAAAGCACACAAATTCTGTATGCTTTTTTCTTTACTAAATAAAATATATCACTAATACTAAATTTACTACTGGTTTATAGGTAAATCCAATTGAAAACCTAAATATATTATAGCAAGGAAATGTATGAAAAAAGGAAAAGTAAGAAAACAACATAAAGTTAGAGACTTATCTGTGTACATTGTTTTAAGAACATTAGTAATAATAACATTGATATTACAGGGAATACATAGAAATTGGAATGACGTATTTTTATGTATACTAACATTATTTTTATTGATGATTCCATCAATAATTGATAAAAAATTAAATATAAAACTACCGACTGTTCTAGAAAGTATAATATTACTATTTATTTTCGCAGCAGAGATTTTAGGAGAAATTCAAAATTTCTATGGGATTTTTAAACAGTGGGATACAATGCTTCACACAATTAATGGATTTATTATGGCTGCAATTGGATTTTCACTAATTGATATATTAAATCAAAGTGAAAAGTTTTCTATTAAATTAGCACCTGTATTTGTTGCGTTAGTAGCATTTTGCTTTTCAATGACGATAGGAGTGCTATGGGAGTTCTTTGAATATGGAATGGATACATTTGCAAAAACTGATATGCAAAAAGACAGAATAGTGTCAACAGTTTCATCAGTTGAATTAAACGAAAATAAAGAAAATAAGCCAGTTGTTATAAAAAATATAAGCCAAAGCACTATAAAAGGTGAAATAGATGGAAAAGAAACGGAAATAGTAATTCAAAATGGAGCATTAGATATTGGATTAATTGATACAATGAAAGACTTGATAGTTAATTGCGTTGGCGCAGTAGTCTTTTCAACACTAGGATATTTATATATAAAGCAAAGAGGAAATGGTAAATTTATTAAACAATTTATCCCAGTTATCAAATCACAAGCAGATGAAGACTAAAAAAGCTTGCAATTATTGAATTATGTGGTATAATAAGTAAGCTATTAAAAAATAAATGGAGGAATTTAAATGAGTATCAAAATAGAAAAAACAGAAAACAATAATGAATTAAAACTTGAATTCACAATTGATGCCAAAATATTTGCAGATGGAATTGAAAAAGTATTTAAGAAAAATGCAAAATATTTTAACGTACCTGGATTTAGAAAAGGAAAGGTTCCAATGAACATTGCTGAAAAACATTATGGAGTAGAAATGTTCTATGAGGATGCTTTCAATGAAGTAGTTCCAGAAATATATGATAACGAAATAAAAGAAAACAATTTAGAAGTTGTTAGCAAACCTGAAATTGATATAGTTCAAATGGAAAAAGGTAAAGACTTAATATTCACAGCATTAGTTCAAACAAAACCTGAAGTTGAATTAGGAAAATATAAAGGAATTGAATTAAAGAAAGTTGAATATAAAGTTGAAGATAAAGACATTGAACATGAATTAGGACATATGGCTGAAAAAAATGCAAGAATAATTACTGTAGAAGACAGACCAGCACAAATGGGTGATATAGCAGTAATCGATTTTGAAGGATCAATCGATGGAGTTGCATTTGATGGTGGAAAAGCTGAAAACCATGAATTAGAATTAGGAAGCCATAGCTTTATAGAAGGATTTGAAGACCAAGTAGTTGGAATGAAAATTGATGAAGAAAAAGATGTAAAAGTAAAATTCCCAGATGAATATTTTTCAAAAGATTTAGCTGGAAAAGATGCTGTATTCAAAGTAAAATTACATGAAATCAAAGCAAAAGAATTACCAGCTATGGATGATGATTTTGCAAAAGACGTTAGCGAATTCGATACAATCGATGAACTAAAAGCTGATATAAAGAAAAACTTAGAAGAAGAAAATGAACACAGAGCAAAACATGAAATCGAAGACAAAGCAATAGAAGCTGTTTGCGAAAACGCAAAAGTTGAAATTCCATCAGGAATGATTGAAAATGAAATAGATGCTATGTCAGATGATTTAGATAGAAGATTAGCTTATCAAGGAGTTAACTTAGATCAATACTTAAAAATCTTAAATAAAACAAAAGAAGCATTCAGAGATGAAATGAAACCACAAGCTGAAATCGCTGTTAAAACAAGATTAGTATTAGAAGCAGTAACTAAAGATGCTAAAATTCTTGTAACAGAAGAAGAGCTAAATGAAAAAATCGAAGAATTAGCTAAAACTTATGGAAGAGAAGCTGATGAATTAAAGAAAAATGAAGAATTCAAAAAATATGTTTCTTCAAGCATCGAAACAGAAAAAGCTATAAAATTCATAGTTGACAATGCAAAAATAAAATAATTAAAAGTAAAAGTTAGGAGAATACTTGAACATAACATGTTTGAGTATTCTTTTAGTTTGTATGTAAAATAGAAAATAAACAAGAAAAATGCAGAAAAATGGAAGAAAGATGTACATAAAAGATGTCTAAAGTAATTGACTTTTATGTACTAAATATGATATTTAATATAAGGTATATGAGATTATATAAAGTATATACAAGAAAGGAAAGTGAAAATAGATGGAAAACAGTTTAGTACCATATGTTATAGAACAAACAAGTAAAGGAGAAAGATCTTATGATATCTTTTCAAGATTATTAAAAGATAGAATAATTTTCTTATCAGAAGATGTAAACAGTGCATCAGCTAGCTTAGTTGTAGCTCAATTATTATTCCTAGAATCAGAAGATCCAGATAAAGAAATATCTTTATACATCAACAGCCCAGGAGGATCAATTACTGATGGAATGGCAATAGTTGATACAATTAATTATATTAAATGCCCAGTTTCTACAATATGTGTAGGAATGGCAGCAAGTATGGGAGCTGTATTATTAGCATCTGGAGCAAAAGGAAAACGTTTTGCAACACCTAATGCAGAAATTTTAATACATCAACCATTAATTTCTGGAGGGCTTTCAGGACAAACAACAGAAATTAAAATTCATGCTGATCACATGGTAAAAACAAGAGAAAAATTGAATAAATTATTAAGCGAAAGAACAGGACAAAATCTTGAAACAATAGAAAGAGATACTGAAAGAGATAATTATATGACAGCACAAGAAGCTTTAGAATATGGTTTAATAGACGGAATATTAGACAAAAGAATGTAATTTGAATACAATAATATTATTCAAAATAAAATAAAAAGAGGTGAAAAAATGCCAAACAATAATACTAGAAGTGTAAAATGCTCTTTTTGTGGAAAATCACAAGAAAACGTTAAGAAAATAATAGCTGGACCAGGAGTATATATTTGTGATGAATGTATAAATGTATGTCAAGAAATCATAGAGGATGAATTCTATGAAGAAGATGAAGAAATTGATGTAGTTGAAGAAGAAAAAATTCCTACACCACAAGAAATAAAAACAATACTTGATGAATATGTTATAGGGCAAGAAGATGCAAAGAAAACTTTATCTGTAGCCGTATATAATCATTATAAAAGAATAAATAATTTAGATAAAGTAAATGATGTTGAAATACAAAAAAGCAACATTTTATTATTAGGTCCAACAGGATGTGGAAAAACATTACTAGCCCAAACTCTTGCCAAAGTTTTAAATGTTCCATTTGCAATTGCTGATGCAACAACATTAACAGAAGCAGGATATGTAGGTGAAGACGTCGAAAATATATTACTTAGACTAATTCAAGCAGCTGACTATAACATAGAAAATGCTGAAAAAGGAATTATATATATTGATGAGATTGATAAGATATCAAGAAAATCTGAGAATCCTTCAATAACTCGTGATGTAAGCGGTGAAGGTGTACAACAAGCACTATTGAAAATAATTGAGGGAACTAAAGCGTCTGTACCACCACAAGGCGGTAGAAAACATCCTCATCAAGAATTTATACAAATAAATACAGAAAATATTCTATTTATCTGTGGAGGAGCTTTTGAAGGAATTGAGTCTATTATCAAAGATAGAACTGGAAAAAATACTATAGGATTTGGAACAACAGTAGAAGCTAAGAAAGAAATAAGCCAATCAGAAATTTATAAACAAATCTTGCCACAAGATTTATTGAAATTTGGTATGATTCCTGAATTCGTTGGAAGATTGCCAATCGTAGCAACATTAGATGAATTGACAAGAGAGGCTTTAATTGAAATTGTTACAAAACCTAAGAATGCTCTAGTAAAGCAATATAAGAAATTGGTTGCTTTAGACGGAGTTGACCTAGAGTTTGATCAAGAAGCATTAGAAGTTATAGTTGACAAAGCTATAGAAAGAAAAACAGGAGCAAGAGGATTACGTTCAATTATTGAAGAAATAATGAGAGATGTAATGTATGATATACCAAGCAATAAAAAAATTGCAAAATGTATAATAACAAAAGATACTGTTTTGGAGAACAAAAAACCAGAAATAATAATTGATGAAAATAAAAAGCCAGTTACACTTACAAAGCAAACAAATAAAAAGAAAATACGTAAAAGAAACGCATCAGAAACGGCATAAAAAGAAGTAACCTTTAGATATTCATTATCTAAAGGTTGTTTTTTTCTAAAAGTTATATAAATCAAATAAAGAGTTTACATTTTGTTCGGTATCAGTTTCTGTTATAAAATCGCCATTATTTTTCCAACCATATGCTAAGTTTTTTGAATTAAAAATTATATATGAATTTCCCCAATAAGCATAATAATCATTACTTTTTCTTTTTATATAGTCAGGAGCTCCAAGAATATCACATACTTCATCATAGCTCATTCCAAAAGTAATAACATCAGAATTATCAATATCAGAATATTCAATTGAATTAATAGTAGTTTTTGGAGCAACTACTAGCAATGTTTTTAAATAAGAGATTAATATTAATAAAATAACTAAAAATATTACTAAAAGAATTGATATTAAAAATACAAATTTTGTTCTTGATCCCATAAAAAAGTCGGAATCTTGAACTTTTCTATTTTGATAAAAAGTTTTTGATTTTTCATTGTGCAAATCATCTCTAGAAACACCATAATAATTAGTGGTGTATTTTTTATAGTAATCATATTTATATAAATCATCATATTTTTTATAGACATCATAATCAGTAGTTTGAGAATTGGAATAATTGTTACTAGAAGTAGTGTTTTCATTTGAAACAGCAAGTAAAGCTTCATCATATTTAGCACGTTCATCAGCATTTGATAATACTTCATAAGCTTCATTAAGTTGCTTTATTTTTGAATCAGCAACAGATTTATCACCTTCAAAAACATCAGGATGATATTTTTTTACCAAAGTTTTATATGCTTTTTTTATTTCTGAATTTGTTGCAGTATTTGAAATACCCAAAATATCATAATAATTCATATATTATAAAACCAATCCCCTCAAAATCTAATACATAAAAACGTATATATAAAATAATAATATATTTAATAAAGATTTACAAGTTGAAAACAAAAGATTTTTGCTGATTTTGCTTGATTTTTCAGAATATATATAGTAAAATATTACTGCATGCAAATTACCATTACTTAGTTTGAGAAAAACCTACTCTTACTCAGTGATTGGCAAATAAAAAAATAAGGAGGTAGTGCGATATGACTAAAGAAAGAAAACAAGAAATAATTAACACTTATAAAAGAGAAGAGAACGATACTGGTTCACCAGAAGTTCAAATAGCTCTTTTAACAGAAAGAATTTCTGAATTAACAGAACACTTAAAAGTTCATCCAAAGGATAACCATTCAAGAAGAGGACTTTTAAAAATGGTAGGTAAAAGAAGAAATTTACTTAACTATTTAGCAAAAAAAGACATTCAAAGATACAGAGATATAGCTCAAAAGTTATCTTTAAGAAAATAAAAAACAGCGTAGCTATTGGCTACGCTATTTTTTATAAAATTAGTGGAGATGTTAGATGTTAGAATTAAGATCGAACGAGAGCTCGTTCTATTTTAATTCTGATCTCTAACCATCTCCCAAGGAGGAAACATGGTAAAATATTATGAAACAGAGCTTGCAGGAAGAAAAATTTCATTTGAAACAGGAAAATTAGCAGGCTTATCAAACGGAAGCGTATTAGTAAGATACGGAGACACAGTAGTGTTAGTAAATGTAGTAGCATCAAAAGAACCAAAAGAAGGAATAGACTTTTTCCCATTATCAGTAGATTTTGAAGAAAAACTATACTCAGTTGGAAAAATACCTGGAAGCTACACAAAAAGAGAAGGAAAACCAGGAGATAAAGCAATTTTAACATCAAGAGCAATTGATAGACCACTTAGACCTTTATTTCCAAAAGATTTTAGAAATGATGTATGTGTTGTAGCAACTGTAATGTCAGTTGAACAAGACAACTCACCAGAAGTAGCAGCTATGATAGGAGCATCAGCAGCCCTTTCAATATCTGATATACCATTTGGTGGACCAACAGCAGCTGTTAATGTTGGATTAGTAGATGGAAAAATAATAATTAACCCAACACAAGCAGAAAGAGAAAAATCAGATTTAACTTTAACTGTAGCTGGAACAATTGATAAAATAGCTATGATTGAAGCTGGTGCAAACGAAGTTCCAGATGATGTTATGCTTGAAGCTATCAAAACAGCTCATGTTGAAATTAAGAAGATGTGTGCTTTCATTCAAAAAATGAAAGATGAAATTGGAAAACCAAAATTTGAATATAAATCATTTGCAGTAAATGAAGAATTATATGCAGAATTAGAAAATGAATATAAAGACAGAATGAAAATTGATGTACAAGATAAGGATAAAACTGTAATAGACGATAGAATGGCTAAATTAGCAGAAGATGCTAAGAATTTCTTAATTGAAAAACATGGTGAAGAATTTGTTGAAGAACATGAACAAGAAATTGGAGAAGCATTACACAAATTAGAAAAGAAAACAGTTAGAAGTTTAATATTTGATGAACATAAAAGAGTTGATGGAAGAGCATTAGATGAAATAAGACCATTATCTTGCGAAGTTGGATTATTACCAAGAGTACATGGTAGCGGTTTGTTTACAAGAGGACAAACTCAAGTAATGAGTATAGCAACACTTGGAATGATAAGCGAAGAGCAAATGTTAGATGGAATAGATGAAGAACAAGAAAAAAGATATATGCATCAATATAACTTCCCACCATATAGTGTTGGTGAAGCAAGAACATCACGTGGACCTGGAAGAAGAGAGATTGGACATGGTGCATTAGCAGAAAAAGCATTAGTACCAGTTTTACCATCAAAAGAAGAATTCCCTTATGCTATAAGAGTCGTATCTGAAGTATTATCTTCAAATGGTTCAACATCACAAGCAAGTATTTGTGGAAGTACATTAGCATTAATGGATGCTGGTGTTCCAATAAAAAGACCTGTTGCAGGTATTTCAACTGGATTAGTAACAGATCCAAATGATGATAAAAATTATGTAATGCTTACAGATATCCAAGGAATAGAAGATTTCTTTGGAGATATGGACTTCAAAGTTGGTGGAACAGAAAAAGGAATTACAGCTATTCAAGTAGATATAAAAGTTGATGGATTATCATATGATATAATAGCAGAAGCTTTTGAAAGGACTAGAAAAGCTAGAAAACATATATTAGATGATATAATGAAACCAGTAATATCTGAGCCAAGAGCAAACGTTTCTAAATATGCTCCAAAAATTATTAACACAAAAATTAGTGTAGACAAAATAAAAGATGTAATAGGACCTGGTGGAAAAATGATAAATAAAATTATTGATGAAACAGGTGTTAAAATAGACATCGAAGAAGATGGAACAGTATTTATATATACATCAGAAGGTGCAAATGGAGATAGAGCATTAGAAATGATAGAAGATATTGCTAGAGAAATTGAAGTAGGAAAGATTTATAAAGGCAAAGTAACAAAAATAATGACATTTGGAGCTTTCGTAGCAATAGGTGGAGGAAAAGAAGGTTTAGTTCATAAATCTAAAATAACAAAAGAAAGAGTTGAGAAAGTTGAAGACTTCCTAAAGGTTGGACAAGAGGTTATGGTAAAAGTAACTGAAATTGATGATCAAGACAGAATAAATCTTACAATGAGATTTGGTGAAGAAGAAGAGAAAAAAGAAGAAAATAAATCAGAACAAGAAAAAGTAGAAGAATAAGGAAAGAAGAAAGAGGTAGAAAATATGAAATATATTTATATACTTCAACAAGCACTTGGATGGATCATAGTTATATACTGGTTATACCAATTAATTATAAGTGCTTGTGCACTAATACAATTTAAAGAAAAACCATTAATAAAAAATAAAAAACACAAATTCATGATGATTTTACCTGCACACAATGAAGCATCTGTTATAGGTGCTCTAGTGGAAAGCTTACAAGCATTAGATTATCCAAAAGAATTATATGATATATATGTAATTGCAGATAACTGTACAGACAATACAGCTCAAATTGCTAAAGATTTAGGTGCAATTGTGTATGAAAGATTTGATGAAAAGAAAAAGACAAAAGGATTTGCAATGCAATGGTTCTTAAATCAAAAAATAAAAGAAAATGCAGATTATGATGCATTCTGTGTATTCGATGCAGATAATGTAGTTGATAAAAACTTCTTAAATGCAATGAACAAAAAACTATGCCAAGGCGAAGAAATTGTTCAAGGATACAGAGATATAAAGAACCCGGCAGATAGCTGGATTTCAGCAGGATATGCATTATTCTATTGGATGATGAACAGATTCTATCATTTAGCAAGATATAACTTAGGATTATCACCATTAATCAATGGTACAGGATTTATGGTAGACTTCAACTTAATTAAACCAACAGGCTGGGACACTATAACTTTAACAGAAGATATAGAGTTCTCACTTAAGAATATAGCAAAAGGAAGAAAACTAGGATGGGCAACAGATGCGATAGTATATGATGAGCAACCAACTGAATTCAAGCAAAGCTGGTCTCAAAGATCAAGATGGACAGTTGGACATCTTCAATGCATGAAATATTATACCAAAGACCTAGCAGAAGGTGTTTTGGAATATAGAACATTAATGAACTTTGATGGTTTCCTTTATTTAATGGGAATTCCAATGATGATTGTTACGTTTTTATTATTAGCAATTAATACAGTAATCTTTTTAGCTGATGGAATGTCAGCAGGAGCATTAATATTCAACTATATAAAATACATTGTAGCAACATTCATAGTTCCTGTACTAACAGCAGTATTTGTTATGTTTATCGAAAAGAAACCAATAAAGAAAATGTGGAAGGGAATTTTACTTTATCCAGTATTTATGGCTTCTTGGATACTTATAAATATAAAATGTATAATAAAACCAAATACTCAATGGGAGAAAATAGAGCATAAGAGAAATGTAAAAATTAATGATATGTAAAAATAAGCACCGTTATTTAGCGGTGCCTTATTTTTACTGTAGAAATTTTCTCCAAAACTTCCCGCATATAACCCATTTTTGCTCTACAAATAAAGCGATTATTAGTGAAAAAATGTTGTAAAAAAGATAAAAAAATGATATGATAGACATGTCTTTAAAAAGAGAGAAGAATTATGCAAAAGCTAAAAGTGAGGCGAACATAAATAACTAAAAATAAATATTTATAATAAACTATTATACTGGAGAATATTATAATAGTGCAGATAGAATAACGGTTTAAAATATAAAGTTCCATATGAGAAATAGGAGGAAATATGATTTATGATGAATTAATAAAAG
>OCHI01001649.1_pt1 | contig 15378 bp, 8 predicted proteins | sample 1538691 | NCBI WGS metagenome assembly OCHI01 (sample SAMN04571718, study PRJEB22368) | human gut metagenome | biome: human gut; material: stool | host: Homo sapiens | place: Luxembourg | collected 2012-09-21 | reverse complement strand
TACAGGAATAGCTGTAGAAAGCATACCCAAACCGATACCGGAAATAATGACGGTAGCAGGACCAGTCTTACCGCTTTCACTTAGTTTCTGGGTAGGACGATAAGATTGAGAAGTATAATATTCCGTAGAACGTCCGATGATAATACCTACTACCAGTCCGACTACTACGGCACAAGAAATCCAAGTCCAGTTATCTAGTTGCAAAAGCCACAGGATTAAGAATGTAGCTGCAACAATAAGCACGGAACTAAGGTTTGTGCCGAAAGCCAATGAACCGAGCAAGTCTTTCATGGTCGCATTCTCTTTAGTACGGACAGCGAATATCCCTATAATAGAAAGGATAATACCAACAGCTGCAATCAACATCGGAGCAATAACTGCCTTGAATTGCATCACTGTATCTGCCGAATGGATAAAAGCAGCAGCACCCAGTGCAGCTGTTGCCAGAATCGAGCCACAGTAAGATTCATATAAATCGGCTCCCATACCGGCCACGTCACCTACATTGTCACCTACATTATCGGCAATAGTAGCAGGATTACGAGGGTCATCTTCCGGAATTCCGGCTTCTACTTTACCTACCAAGTCGGCTCCAACATCGGCTGCCTTCGTATAGATACCACCACCTACACGGGCAAAGAGTGCTTGCGTAGAAGCACCCATACCGAAAGTCAGCATGGTAGTAGTAATCACACAGAGTTTATGAGTAGGTGTCAGCGCATCAGCAGGAATCACTGCATTCAACAACAGATACCAGAAAGATATATCGAGCAATCCCAGGCCAACTACAACTAATCCCATCACCGCGCCGCTTCGGAAAGCAATCCTCAACCCTGCATTCAGAGAATTACGGGCGGCATTAGCGGTACGAGCCGACGCATAAGTCGCCGTCTTCATCCCTAAAAATCCGGAAAGCCCGGAGAAAAATCCGCCTGTAAGAAAAGCAATGGGAACCCATGCGTTCTGTACATGAAAGCCATAGGCCATAATTGAAAACAAAATAACCAATCCCAAGAATACCCAGCCTACTATTTTGTATTGCTGTTTCAGATAAGACATAGCTCCTTTGCGCACAGCAGCAGCTATCTTTATCATTTGGGGTGTACCTTCGCTCTCTTTCATCATTTGCTTATGAAAGTAATAAGCAAAGCAGAGGGCTAACACGGAAGCGACTGGAACCAGCCAGAAAAGAATGTTGTCCATAGGATCAATTTTTAAAGGGTTTACGGAGGCTAAAAGTATGGAAATCAAATGAAATAAGCAAGTAAAAAAGAAAGAATTTATAAAGCTGAATTATTCTATCTTTTAATCTCTTTAAACAAAATGGGCACACTGTAGTTATTTACTTCATTCCCTCATTTCTATACGGAAATGAACTAATTTCGAGCTTGTGCAGATTTATTTTTGATACCTAATGGGGTTATGGCTAATGATACATGAATTTATTCGTCTGACAGCTGTTTCTTTTTCGTCTGACAATTGTCAGACGAAAGAACAACAATTGCCAGACGAAAGTTCAACAACTGTCAGACGAATAAATCTATATATGATGAATATTAAATCATCGCATATTACCAATTAAATCTTAGAAGAACTAAGATTAGTTCATTCCAGTACCGAAAGGAGCTAAAACCTGTTCACCACCCCATGATAAAATAACGAATAATAGCCCATAGTTACTAATCCTCTGCCATTCTCTGCTTATTTTGTTGGGCAAACTCTGTAGGAGTAACTCCGAATTGCTTCTGAAATATCTTTGCGAAGTAAGAAGGCGACTGGAAACCTACTCTGTCAGAGATTTCGTTGATGCGCAATTCTCCCTCCTGCAATAGTTCTGCCGCACGTTTTAATCGGATGATACGGATAAAGTCGAGTGAAGAAAGATCGGTCAGCGCCTTAATCTTACGATGCAGGCTGGAGCGGGACATATTCATGGCTGCAGCCAATGCTTCCACATTATAATTGGCGTCGGAAAGATTCTCACGCACTTTGGCTATCAGTTGGGACATCAGTTGTTCATCAGCCCGTGACATCGCACCCCCTTGCGGAGTACAAGCTCCGTAAGTGATCTGATTAATAAACATCTCATGCGTACGATGGGATTCACGCTCACGCGCCAGTTCTGCCAATAATTGCTGCTCACGGATCTTTTGTACTTCCCGGCGGCGATAGGCGCGAAGAGTCAAGACAAAGCTGCCGGACACTACAATGATATAGATAAGGTAAGCCCACACTGTACGCCACCAAGGTGGAAGAATACGCACTGATAAAGTAGCTTCTTCCTGATTCCAGACACCATTATTATTACTGCCCCGCACACGGAACAGGTAGTCTCCCGGCGGGAGCTGGGCATAAGACGCTGTATGCACATCAGATGTATAATTCCAGTCATTATCTATCCCTTCCATTTTGTAGGCATAGCGATTTGCACCCGGTGAGGTATAACTTAAAGCTACAAAATCAAAGCTGACGTTAGAACGGTAAGGCAGTTGCACACCATCTGCCGTGAAAGGAGTTTCACGTCCCTGCACGTACATTTCGGTGATATAGACTGGAGGCACAAAAGTATTCGGATGGACAATTTGCGGATTAAAAGAGACCAATCCATTGATAGTTCCCATCCAAATAGTACCATCAGAGGCAGCCAAGGCCGATTTATAGTTAAACTGGTTATCAGGTAACCCGTCATTTCGGTTGAAAACTTGCAGGCTGTCTGTTTCCGGATAAAGACAAACCAGCCCACGGTCTGTTCCGAACCAGATACGATGTTGCCGGTCTTCCACGACTTTATATGTTACGTTGTCCGGAAGCCCGTCCGCTTTGGTGTATGTCCGGAATCTTCCGGTTTCGGGGTTAAAACGCAACAATCCACCCCGGTCTGTAGAAAACCAGATAAAGCCTTTACTATCCTCCGAAATACCTGTCACTTCATTCGTTCCGATAGAAGTGCTGTCCCCCGGTATACATTTATAGCTGACCATCTGATCTGTCTGCGGATGATACCGGAATATTCCACTGCCCATCGTTGCCACCCATATATTGCCGGATTTATCTTCGAGAATATCACGCATATAAGCATACCCGAATTGCTCCATTTTCTCAAAAGTCTGTCCTTTGTCGGCCGAACGGAAGATGTTCCAGCCATCACCCAACCAGATTGCTCCCCCACGATCGCGGTAAAGGGCAAACACGGAACCTTCACTGATACCAAGTTGTGCGGGATAGAACGTCTGAACCTGATCTTGAGGAACAATCAGGTCAATGCCCCCTTTAAAGTAACCTGCGCCAACCAAATCATCCGAAGCGAACAGGCTTAATACATTCTGACGGTCAGGCGACTGGGGAATTTTAGTGAAAGTCTGTGTTCCCGGATTCCAGTAGCAAACACCGCCATCCTGTGTACTAACCCACACCACTCCGTCTTTTCCTTCCGCCAATTCACTGATGCGTCGTCCGCTGACTGTACCGGGCGCTCCCGGAAGATAAACCGAAAAATCGAGCGTACGTACAGGCAGATAGCTGGCTCCTCCAAATTGCGTACAGATCCAGGTTCCCCCTTCACGATCACGATAAATCTTATCGACGATAGCATCTCCAAGCCCATACTTCCCTCCGGCATCGGCAGGAATATGTTGCACACTGTTGTGTTTCTCATTAATCACATAAACGCCATTCTGCGTACCCACCCACAGCTCGTCTCCGAAGCAAACAGCGTAGCGGATAATTTTTCGATGTACTTCGGGCGCAGGGAATATACTCACTTCTCCAGTCTTTTTATTGAACCGTTTCAGTTCCTCTTCATGCACTCCGACAATCAGTTCATCGCCATAATCGCACAGAGTAAAGATGAAATCCCCTTTAAGGGCTTCTGTTGCATAGGGCACAAACTTATCCTGCTCCGGACTGTAACGGTAAATTCCCGCTCCATACGTACCCACCCAGACCGTACCTTCTTTATCTACACAGATAGACTGCGGAAAGTCCTTGCTTTTATCCTTACTGGGACAGGGAATATAGCGGAACAGTTTACCCGTCTCCACCTGATAGCGGAAAACTCCCTGATTCGGTGCATTCACCCAGATATTTCCTGAATGATCTGCCAGAATATCTTCAATCCAGTTGTATCTGATTTGCTCTCCGCTCTCTGTGCGGGCATCAAAGAACGAAAACTTCCCGGTAGCAAGCTCTTGAATATAAACACCATCATCCGTACCTACCCATAATTGACGGTGATTATCCTCAAAAAGAGCGGATATGACCTGATTGCCATGCTGCAAAGTTTCGTCATAGCAGTTATAAAGCTTCATCGACACGCCGTCATAACGATTAAGACCGTTGCGCGTACCCAGCCAGATAAAACCGTAACTATCTTGAATAATGGACTTGACATGACTGTTCGAAAGACCGCTTCCTCCATCTACACGGATAAAGTTATACTGTCCCGTCGCGGCAAAATCCGGAAGGAAAAAACAAATAGAAAGGAGAAAAAGCAGCAATTTCCTTTTCATACACAGATATTAGATAGCGACAAATATAGTTTTTTTTACGCTAAATGCATAGGAAGGATGAAACATTTGTTGCACGGATGGCAATAAATGTCGCACTGCAAAGGGCTATCGCACACTTGAAACATCTCTTGCACATCTTGACAAAAAAGAGTATAGCCACTTGTTTCTCCTCCTCCTATCTTTGCCTTCGTCAAAATGACACAACCGATGTGAACTTCCAAATCTTTAAATGAATACAAGTGATGAAAAAAGTAACCTTTAGTTGCCTTACTCTAGCAACCCTGTTGCAACTGATTCCTTCCAACGGGAATGCAGCGAACATTCAGGTGAACAAGAAAAAGACGAACCGAACCGAAATGAAGCAGGATACGATTCCTGCCAACTCTACTAAAAAAGAATCAGAAGAAGGCGAACGCAATGTGATGCTGAATGCTTCTGACGCCAACAAACCCCGCGAAATTCAAATCGGCCTTCCCAGCGAGGACGTTAATGTCTATGAGAATGGACTTCCTGCCGTATATTCCTCTACCGTTCACAAACTTGCCGCTCATTGGCGTAGCGACAGCAGCCTGGGAGAAGTAGGACTTTTATCTCCTTCCGAATCGGCCATCACGACCGGTAATATTGCTTACTCCGTCAACTCATTCAGCAAACTGGGACAAAAGGATTTCCAAGGTATATTAAACTACCGCACCAATCATTTCGGTATGCAGAACTTCGACTTCAATGTTTCAGGAGCCATCAATAACCAATGGCTTTACACGGCAAGCATTTACCAGAACTTCGACCCGGGAAGTTTCGACCTGGAATTTACGAACTATGCAGACCGCACAGAGATTTATCATGCCGGCCTGACCCGTCTCTTCAACAACGGACGCGGCAAAATATCTTTGCTCTACAAACACTCCCGCAGTGAAAATCCGGCCAGCTATGCCAATGCAGCTCCTTTTATCTATGTCGGCGACGGCTCGGTCAAAGAGATAGACGGTTTCAAACTGGGAACAAATTCTTATGTTCCGCAGAACGGTTCTTTTCCATACATGGACGTAAGAGACGGAAAGATGAAAACATGGAATTTGGGCGATGGTTCTGAAAACCGTGCCAATGAGATTGCATTGATCTCCGATTATCGTTTCAGGAACGATCTGCTATGGAAATTCAATCTGAAATATATGGATGCTCCACGTGCCAACTATGTCGACTTCGGAGGCAGCACCATCAGCGAAGTAACCGCCAACGATGGTTTTACGCTATCAAACGGTGATCCGTATGAGGGACTGGCAGAAGGTCGCCGCACCTGGTTGCACGTAGGCAAAGTGAAAAACTTCCTAATCACTTCCGAGCTAAACAAGACCTTTGGCAACCATGATCTGCGTCTGGGAGTGAACGAATGGTATTACCATCTTGATTATTATTCCTCTTCTCTGCAATGGATGGCCACCGTACAGAACTATCCACAGTTGCTGACTTCCACAACTACAAGTTCCCTGGACCCTACTCTGACCGGTCAGCGCGTACAGACATACGGGTACAACGAACTTAGTCCCGAATATACAAAGGGATATGAGAACAAACTCGCCCTTTACTTTACAGACAACTGGCAAGTAACTCCCCAATTCAATATCTATTATGGCGGACGCCTGGAATATTACCGGATGAGTGCCGATCAAATATCCGCTTCCCGTTTCCCGGGTTTCCGCATCGGCGACTTTACCACTTATAGCAAAGAGGAAGAAACAGGAAATATCATTGCCACACAACGCAGCATTCATCCCGCCAAAGTGGTAAAGGATAAACTGAACTATGCCGCCACGCTCCGCGCCACTTACAACGTAACCGGGCAATTCGGCCTGACTGCCGACGGAACAGTAGCCACCCGCTTCCCACGTATCAACGAATATGCCGGAACAGGTCCTACGGAAGAGCAATACAAACGTGTCACCATACCGTTAATCCGTGGCGGTTTGTTCTACAAGAACAAGTGGATCAACCTCACCTCTATGGTTACCTATATCTCTAAATCTAATAATATTGACCAGCAAAACCTGACGAAACCGGGAACGGAAGAAGGAAAGACCGTATTGCTTATTTATAATATCAAAACACTGGGATGGACCACATCTGCCGAAATCGACCCGTTCAAAGGTTTTCACCTGCACGCTCTGTTCACGTATCAGAAACCTGTTTACAAGAACTATAACGCAAGCGTCACATTCAACGATGGTTCGGAAATGTCTGTCAACGCCAATGGGATGATTGTAAAAGAGATTCCGCAGATTCTTGTCGAACTCGACCCAAGCTATAATATCACGAAGGACTTACGCCTTTGGCTTAGTTTCCGCTATTTCGGCAAGACTTACGCCAATCTCCAGGAAGCCCTCTATTTCAACGGTCGCTGGGAAACTTTCGGGGGGATCAACTGGAATGTAAACAAGCATCTTTCTTTAGGGGCAACAGTCATCAACTTCCTGAATCAGAAGGGGGCCAGCGGAACCATCAACGGTTCGGAACTGATTACCAAAGAAGAAGCTGCCCAGTATGCAGGCAACTATATGAGTGGAAATTATTTACGCCCATTTACCGTAGAATTTAGCGCAAGCATTAAATTCTAGTTCATTCCTGACGAATTATAATTATCTTTGCGGCATTCTATGCCCACAAACTAACTAATACCTAATTAATTATTAAAAAACCATGAAGAAACTTCTCGTATTACTTATGGCATTGTTTACCCTGGCGCAAGTGGACGCCCAGGAAAAGAACGTTATCCGCATCGCAACGGACAACACAGACTTAATTCTCCAAGTAGCTCCTAACGGACGACTCTATCAGGCTTATCTGGGCGATAAGTTACTGAACGAGAAAGACATCAACAACTTTTCTCCTTACGTAAAAGGAGGAAGTGACGGTAGCGTATCCACCCGAGGATGGGAAGTATATCCGGGCTCCGGCGCCGAAGATTATTTTGAACCGGCTGTAGCTATCACGCACAATGATGGAAACCCAAGTACGATTCTCCGCTATATATCCTCCGAGCAGAAGGCAGTGGCGGGCGGAACGGAAACGATCATTCAACTAAAAGATAATCAGTATCCGGTAGAAGTCACACTACATTACATCGCTTATCCGAAAGAAAACGTCATCAAGACGTGGAGCGAAATCAAACATGCTGAAAAGAAGCCTGTGACCTTATGGCGTTATGCTTCCACCATGCTTTATTTCTCCGGAAACGAATATTACCTGACAGAATTCAGTAGCGATTGGGCAAAAGAAGCACAAATGAGCACACAACCTCTGTTGTTCGGTAAAAAGGTGATCGACACCAAACTGGGAAGCCGTGCTGCCATGCACACCCACCCGTTCTTTGAGCTTGGTTTTGAACAACCGGCACAGGAAGCGCAGGGACGTGCCATGCTAGGTACTATCGGATGGACAGGAAACTTCCAGTTCACTTTCGAAGTGGACAACGTAGGTAACCTCCGTGTAATCCCCGCCATCAATCCTTATGCATCTGATTATGAACTGAAGCCGAATGAAGTGTTTACAACTCCTGAATTCATCTTTACTTTCAGCAACAACGGTACGGGCGAAGCCAGCCGCAACCTTCACGCATGGGCACGCAACTATCAGCTGAAAGACGGACAAGGCGACCGTATGACTTTATTAAACAACTGGGAAAATACTTACTTCAAATTCAATGAGGAACTGCTTGCCGAACTGATGAAGGAAGCTAAACATCTTGGTGTAGATATGTTCCTGCTGGATGACGGCTGGTTTGGCAACAAGCACCCACGCAACAGTGACAATGCCGGACTGGGTGACTGGGAAGTGATGAGATCCAAACTGCCGGGCGGTATTCCTGCCCTTGTACAGTCTGCCAAAGAAGCCGGAGTGAAATTTGGTATCTGGATTGAACCGGAAATGGTTAACCCTAAAAGTGAGTTGTTCGAAAAACATCCCGACTGGGCTATCCAACTGCCTAACCGCGAAACATATTATTACCGTAATCAGCTGGTACTCGATCTTAGCAATCCGAAAGTACAGGACTTTGTATATGGTGTAGTGGATAAGATCCTGACAGAGAATCCGGAAGTGGCTTTCTTTAAATGGGACTGTAACTCTCCAATTACAAATGTTTATTCTCCATATTTAAAAAATAAACAGGGACAGCTTTATATCGACCATGTACGTGGTATATACAATGTATTGAAACGTATCAAAGACAAATATCCAAACGTGCCAATGATGCTCTGCTCCGGCGGTGGCGCCCGTTGCGACTACGAAGCTCTGAAATATTACACAGAATTCTGGTGCAGCGACAACACAGACCCGATAGAACGTCTGTTTATCCAGTGGGGATTCTCACAAATCTTCCCGGCAAAAGCCATGTGTGCACACGTAACCAGCTGGAACAAGAACACAAGCGTGAAGTTCCGTACGGATGTGGCAAGTATGTGCAAACTGGGCTTTGACCTTGGACTGAAGGAACTGAATGCAGACGAACAGACTTACTGCCAGAATGCAGTTGCCAACTGGACGCGTCTGAAAAAAGTGATTCTGGACGGCGATCAATACAGATTGGTTTCTCCCTACGATGGCAATCACATGTCTCTCATGTATGCCTCACCGGATAAGAACAAAGCTGTGCTTTATACCTACGATATCCACCCACGTTTCGGTGAGAAACTGCTCCCGGTAAAACTTCAGGGACTGGATGCGAAGAAAATGTATAAGGTGAAAGAAATCAACCTGATGCCGAATTCCAAATCGAATCTGGCTGCCAATGAGAAAACTTATTCAGGAGATTATCTGATGAAAGTGGGAATCAATGCTTTCACAACAAATCAGGCTTTCAGCCGCGTAATTGAGCTGACTGCTGAATAAAAAGGAAGGAAATAATCGATAAAAAAGGGGGATTCGCTGTTATCAGCGTTTCCCCTTTCTTTTTACATACAATAATATTCAATTCATCTTCAATCGCAACAGCTGTTTCAATGGTTACAACTATTCTATTAGACGGAGGAAGTCTCTAAAAAAGTTGCAGCTACACCGTAACTTTTTACGATATAGCTGCATTAATGTTAAAGAGAGAGAATTTATATAATATAAGCATGGTCTCACGACCCTCCTGATATTCAATGAACATTTTGTTTCTTTACCTATTAGACGCACGAAAGCTCAAATCACTGCACTCGAGGCCCTCTTTTTTTAGTTAAAGAATAAAAAAAGCCGCTACTCCACAGGAATAGCAGCTCATATCTTTAAAACATCTTGCTGACACGTTCAATTCCTGCCACCAAAGTGTCTATTTCCGATTTGGTATTGTACATGGCAAACGAAGCACGTACAGTTCCTTCTATGCCAAGACGTTGCATGAGAGGTTGTGCACAATGATGCCCTGTTCTCACGGCAATACCTAGACGATCCAGCAACGTGCCGAGGTCGAAATGATGGATATCTCCCACCAGGAAAGAAATGACCGCTCCCCGTTCGGCTGCTTCACCAAATATACGTATATGGGGGATTTCTTTCAGACGTTGCAAAGCGTAAGTTGTCAGTTCATGCTCATGGGCGGCTATCTGTTCAATGCCATGTCCGTTCACATAATCAAGGGCTTTTGCCAGTCCGGTAGTTCCGATATAGTCGGGCGTACCGGCTTCAAACTTGAAAGGAAGTTCATTAAAAGTGGTCTTCTCGAAAGAGACATGCTGAATCATCTCTCCTCCTCCCTGATAAGGTGGAAGGCGATCTAACCATTCTTCTTTTCCATAAAGTACTCCGACACCTGTCGGACCATATATCTTATGGGCGGAGAATACCAGAAAATCGGCATCCAACTCCTGTACATCCACTTTCATGTGAGGAATAGACTGTGCAGCATCTATCAGGCAAGGTACACCATGCGCATGAGCTGTTGCGATCATCTCCTTCACCGGATTCACTGTACCCAGTACGTTCGATACATGAACTACGCTGACTATTTTCGTGCGTTCGGAAAATAGTTTTTCATATTCATCCAGCAGAAGTTCGCCTTTATCATTCATCGGGATGACTTTTATGGCAATTCCTTTACGGGCAGCCAACAGTTGCCAGGGAACGATGTTGCTATGATGTTCCATCACGGAAACAATCACTTCATCCCCTTCTTCCATAAACTCGTCGCCGAAGCTGGAAACAAGCAGGTTGATACTTTCTGTTGTTCCGCGTGTAAAGACAACTTCATTCGTGCTATGGGCATTGATAAACTCACGTACCGTTTCACGGGAAGCTTCATGCAGTTCCGTAGCTTGCTGGGAAAGATAATGTACGCCGCGATGCACATTGGCATTGACGGAATAATATTCATCCACCAACGCATCAACCACCAGACGGGGTTTCTGTGTTGTCGCACCGTTGTCGAAATAAACCAAAGGTTTACCGTAAACCGTACGGCTCAATATCGGAAAATCTTCACGTATCTTTTGAATATCCACGTTCATTATTTTTTAGTGGTTACTTACAAATGGCACAACCCTGACATCTATTCAACTCGCCACGGAAACGTTTCTCTACTAATAGATGCAAACGATCTTTCAGCGCTTCCAAACGAATGGTATCGATCACTTCGTTGACAAATGCGAACATCAACAGCAGACGGGCTTCTTTCTCTGCAATACCGCGCGAACGCATGTAGAATAATGCGCCTTCATCCAACTGGCCTACTGTTGCTCCATGCGAACATTTCACATCATCCGCATAAATCTCCAATTGAGGTTGTGTATACATTCTTGCATCACGCGTAGCACAAAGATTCCGGTTAGTCTGTTGGGAATTCGTATGTTGTGCATCGGGGCGCACGAGTACCAATCCGGCAAACGCACCTACCGACTGGTCGTCGAGCACATACTTGAACAGCTCATTGCTGGTACAGTTCGGTACGGCATGGTCAATACTTGTATGATTGTCTACGTGCTGGTTTTTATCGGCAATCGCCATACCACAAAGGTTTATTTCGGCTCCTTCTCCTGCCAGCAACACTTCGGTCGTGTTGCGGGTAGTACCATTATGCAAAGTCATTCCGTTGAGCAATACATTGCTGTTGGCCTCTTGCTTTACATACAGGTTACTGATACGAACTGTGCTTGTATGTGTTTCTTCCAGTTCATACATATCGAATACCGCATTCTCACCAGCAAATACTTCAATAACTTGTGTCGCCAGGAAGTTCACATTATCCATTGCATGGTCACAAATCAGCAAACGGGCTTGCGCGCCATCCTCCAGGATAATCAGTACGCGACGGTTCACCATAAAGTTAACATCTGCACGCAGGATATTTACCAACTGGATTGTTTTTTCCACCACCACATTCTTCGGCACATAAAAGACAACGCCATCTTGTGCAAAAGCGGTATTGAAAGCAGTCACACCATCTTTAGAGGTATCTGCCAGTTGACCGTAATATTTCTTCACCAATTCCGGGTGTTGCTCGGCCACTTCTTTCAGGCTACCGAAAATCACACCTTCCGGCAGATTTCCTGTGGGAAGCGCTCTATTATAAAATGTGTCATTTACCACAAAATACAAGGAGGTACTCATATTCGGCACATCACACTTAAACACTTCATACGGATTGACCGGAATAGCCAAACGATTCAAGTTCAAACCGAAATCCGGTTCAAAGTACTTGCTCACATCCGTATATTTGTACTTCTCCATCTTACGGGTCGGAAATCCGAGTCGCTCAAAATCGGCAAATGCTGACGCACGAGGTGCATTCAGCACTTCGGCACTATGCTTACAGATCATCGCTTCCGTCTGTGAGAAAAGTTCTATATATTGTTGTTCAACCATCATCGTTTTATATTTGTCATTCTCCTACTTCTTTCTTGATCCAATCGTATCCTTTTTCTTCCAGTTCCAGAGCAAGTTCCGGTCCGGCAGTTTTTACGATACGACCTTTATAAAGGACATGCACAATATCAGGCTTGATATAATCGAGCAAACGTTGGTAGTGGGTAATAACGATTGTACTTGTTTCAGGAGTTTTCAACTTGTTCACCCCTTCCGCAACAATACGGAGCGCATCAATATCCAAACCGGAGTCTGTCTCGTCGAGGATGCTCAAACGCGGTTCTAGCATAGCCATCTGGAAAATCTCGTTCCGTTTCTTCTCACCACCGGAAAAGCCTTCATTCACCGAACGGTTAGCCAGTTTATTATCCAACTCTACCACCGCACGTTTCTCACGCATTAGTTTCAGAAACTCACTGGCTGTCAGTGCAGGCAGACCTTTATATTTACGTTGCTCATTCACAGCAGCACGCATAAAGTTCACCATGCTCACACCCGGGATTTCCACCGGATACTGGAAACTAAGGAAGATTCCTTCATGGCTACGATCTTCGGGGCTCAACTCCAACAGATCCTTTCCATAAAAAGTGACCGAACCTTTTGTTACCTCAAAAGCCGGATTACCCACCAATACGGAGGAAAGCGTACTTTTACCGGAACCATTCGGTCCCATAATAGCGTGCACCTCACCGGGATTCACCGTCAGGTTAATACCTTTCAATATCTCTTTGCCATTAATGCTGGCATGCAGGTCTTTTATTTCTAACATGATTATATTTACGATTTTACGATTTACTATTAAAAAGTCAACATCACCCCACGCTTCCTTCCAATGAGATGGTAAGCAGCTTCTGTGCTTCTACCGCAAACTCCATCGGAAGTTTATTCAACACTTCCTTTGCATATCCGTTCACAATAAGTCCGATAGCATCTTCTGTCGGAATACCGCGCTGGTTGCAATAAAATATCTGGTCTTCACTAATCTTGCTTGTCGTAGCTTCATGTTCTACCACTGCCGTCTCATTGTGAATATCCATATACGGGAAGGTATGTGCACCACACTTATCTCCCAGCAACAGAGAGTCACACTGGCTATAATTACGGGCATTATCCGCTTTCTCGGCCACGCGTACCAACCCACGATAGGAGTTCTCACTATGTCCGGCAGAAATGCCTTTACTTACAATCGTACTACGAGTGTTCTTACCCAGATGAATCATCTTCGTTCCGGTATCTGCCTGCTGATAGTTGTTCGTTACAGCTACGGAATAGAATTCAGCGGTCGAGTTATCGCCCGTCAGGATACAGGAAGGATATTTCCAGGTGATTGCCGAACCGGTTTCCACTTGTGTCCAGGATAATTTACTGTCCACTCCTTTACAGTTACCGCGTTTAGTCACAAAGTTGTATACACCGCCCTTGCCTTCTGCATCTCCCGGATACCAGTTCTGAACGGTACTGTATTTTACCTCTGCACGGTCATGCACAATGATCTCAACGATAGCGGCATGCAGCTGATTTTCATCCCGCATCGGAGCCGTACATCCTTCCAGATAAGAAACATACGAATCATCATCCGCTACAATCAGCGTACGCTCAAACTGTCCCGTGTTACGGGCATTGATACGGAAATAAGTGGAAAGCTCCATCGGGCAACGTACTCCTTTCGGAATATACACGAAAGAGCCGTCAGAGAACACTGCGGAATTCAACGCTGCAAAGAAATTGTCCCGATAACCTACTACCGAGCCCATATATTTCTTCACCAAATCCGGATGCTCCCGCACGGCTTCACTGAACGAGCAGAATATAATTCCTTTCTCCATCAGCGTTTCCTTGAAGGTAGTCTTTACGGAAACAGAGTCCATAACGGCATCCACTGCCATTCCACTAAGAGCCATTTGCTCTTCCAAAGGAATTCCCAGTTTATTAAACGTCTTTATCAGTTCAGGATCGACTTCCTCCATGCTCTTCGGTCCTTCTTTCTTCTTTGTCGGATCGGCATAATAAGAAATCGCCTGATAATCAATTTCAGGGATACGGAGATGTGCCCAGGTAGGCATTTCCAGCGTCAGCCAATGGCGATACGCTTTCAGTCGAAACTCCAGCAACCACTCCGGTTCGTCCTTTTTCGATGAAATCAGACGAATGACATCTTCATTAAGTCCACGCTCAATGATGTCCGTATGCACCTCTGTGGTGAAACCGTATTTATATTTCTCCTCCGCAAATTTCCGGACAAACTCATTATCAGTCTTCTTTTCAAGTTCGTCTTTCTGATTGGGTTTTATTTTATTGGGTTCTTGTTGCATCTTTATCTTTATTCTCTAATATATATTGTTGCGTCATATTCTTCGCAGCAGGGAAAAAGATCCCCGCAAACGTTTCCATCGGATAATATAACAAAGATTCTTCCTTTTTTGTTGCACTAATTAACTTATTATCGCTGTCCACAAACTCTATCGCACCAATCACTACACTCGTTAACAACAGAAACTTAAGTGCTCCCAGCCCACTTCCTAACCAGCGATTCAACCAGTTCAACGAAATAGCCTGCATTGCTTTTGTCAATAGCGAGGCAATCAATACAAAGATCAATGGTACGGCAATCCAGATCATGATAAAAGCCAACACTTGCGCAACTGTCATTGAATCCGTCACTGTCGGGCAAAGCTTTTCCGCCAAAGAAGCATACAGAGCTTTCGCTGCCAACAGACCGACTATTAACCCCAAAATAGAAGCCAACTGACGAATGAAGCCTTTTACAAAACCTACAATCGCTCCGGCGCCTATTACAATAAGGATAATTATATCAATCGTTGCCACGTTTATTATGTTATAAGCTATAAACCAATAAGTCGTATATAAGCTGATTATAATGAGAAGGTGCCGAATGATAAAAAATAAGGTGGTAAGGTGGTGTTCTGCAAACAGTACCACATTACCACCTCTTTATCAATCATGACCTCTGCTATATTATAACATTATAATACACTTATAACCTTACTATATTTACAGCGTCTGTTTCACTTCTATT
>OCHI01001642.1_pt1 | contig 15422 bp, 14 predicted proteins | sample 1538691 | NCBI WGS metagenome assembly OCHI01 (sample SAMN04571718, study PRJEB22368) | human gut metagenome | biome: human gut; material: stool | host: Homo sapiens | place: Luxembourg | collected 2012-09-21 | reverse complement strand
TGTGGATACTTAGAATGCTTCGGAATCAAATTAGATAAAGAGAAAAATCTAACAAGAGGAGAAGAATACAAAATATCAAGCGATGATTCAAAAGTTGATATTTACATAGTACCTACAAATGAAGAAATTGTAATAGCAGAAGATGCATACAATTTAACAAAATAAAAATAAATCATACTGGTGATAAAAAGTCACCAGTATTTTTTTGAGGTAGCGGATTATCTAAAAAACTATTGATATAAAAAAATATTAATGTTAAAATTTGAACAGAAAAATTTAAAAGAAGGAAGTTAAATTAAGTATGAAAATTTTAGTATTAAATTGCGGAAGCTCTTCTTTAAAATTCCAATTGATAAACATGGAAAACAACGAAAGATTAGCTAAAGGAAATTTTGAAAGAATTGGTGGAATGAAAACCACATTAAAATTAAACGTAGGAGGAAAAAAAGAAGAATTAGTTCACATTGCCAGAGATTACGATGAAGCAATAAGTTTTGTATTAGAAGTTTTATTAAAACCAGAATATAACATAATAAATTCATTAGATGAAATAACAGCAGTAGGACACAGAATTGTACACGGTGGAGAAATGTTCAGTAAATCTGTACTGATAAATGATGATGTAATAAGAGAAATTGAAAAATGTATAGACTTAGCGCCATTACACAATCCAGCAGGAGTAGCAGGAATCAAAGCTGCAAAAAATGCATTACCAAACGTACCAATGGTAGCAGTATTTGACACAGCATTCCATCAAACAATGCCAGCAAAAGCATATATATATCAAATCCCTTACAGATATTACACAAGCTACAAAATAAGAAAATACGGATTCCATGGAGCAAGCCATAAATATGTAGCTGAAAGAGTTTCACAAATATATGGAAGAACAGATGGCTTAAAAATAATAAATTGCCACTTAGGACAAGGTGCTTCAATATGCGCAATTAAAGACGGAAAATCAGTAGACACATCAATGGGACTAACACCACTAGCAGGAATACCAATGGCAACAAGATGTGGAGATATAGATCCAGCAATAATTCCTTATGTAATGAAAAAAGATAATTTACAACCAGAAGATATAGAAGATATATTAAATAAACAATCAGGAGCATGGGGAGTATCAGGAGTTTCATCAGATTATAGGGACATAGAAGATGGATACAACATGAAAGATCCAAGATCAATATTAGCCCTTGAAAGCCAAGCATACAAAATAGCACAGTATATCGGGCAATACATTATCTCACTTGGAGGCTTAGACGTTCTAACATTTGCTGGAGGCGTTGGTGAAAACGGAATAGAAACAAGAGAACGAGTATGTAAATACCTAGAACCATTTGGAATTAAGATAGACACAGAATTAAACAACATTAAAGGAAAAGAAAGAAAAATAAGCACAGAAGACTCAAAAGTAGACATATACATAATACCAACAAATGAAGAATTAATGATTGCAAAAGAAACAGAAGAACTAGTTAAAAATTCATAGTTGTCATGGGACGTCCTTTTTGACACAAACTTCAAACTCAGTCACAGTTTGAAAGTGTCATGGGGACGTCTTTCTCGACCCAAACTTCCAAACTAGCCACAGTCTGAACGTTCCCTGACACGTAATATTGCTAGAACACAAGAATCGTGGTATAATAACAACATGTTTCATATAATTTCATAGTTATATTTTGCTATGAACAAAAAATGTCAGAAAAGGAGGAGGTATTACAAGTATTAATAACGGTGTTAATTTTCTCAAAAAGGAGGAGGTCAAATGTTACCAAAACAAACATCGTCATCAAATGCTTCAGAAAAGAATAAAACTGACATAGTGGTGCGAACACAAAAATATAATTTGAAATATCCTAGAGTTAAACGTGGAGAATTATATATGTGTGATTTTGGAGAACCTTATGGAAGTGAACAAGGATATAAGAGGTTTGCTCTAATAGTGCAAAACAATGTAGGAAATTATTCATCGCCTACTACAATAGTTGTAGCCTGTACCACTAAAAAGAAAACCAAACTACCCATTCACTATCAGTTTAATCTTTCCCCAAGCGTAATGAAAGACTATAACCAAAAACGAATAGGGGAAGAAGTCAATGAAAATACCATATTAGCGGAGCAAATAAAGACAGTAGATAAAAAGAGATTACGTAAATTTGTCGGTACAATGACAGATGAATTTATGGATGAAGTACAGAAAGTTATAGATACATCGCTAGATTTGAAAAGAGACATAGTGAAATCAGTACAGGATTTAAGTATCATACAGATTCAGCTACTCGCAAAAGCTAATATAGAAGAACTTTTAGAAATTTCTCGGACTATAGAGCCAGACGGGATTAAAATAAGGCGGATAATTGAATTATTTGGCTTTGATTTAGAATCAGAGGGGGCGCAATATTTAGTTAAAGCAATTTGCTTAGCCACCCAAGCAGACTATTCTGATCTAGAAAATTTATGTGAAGAAATTTCTAAAGAGAAGCACACTTTATCCAAAGAGAAAATGAAAGAAATAATTGTAACAACAATAAAAGGAAAATTCAATTTTGAAACTTCTGTAGCAATTGAGTTCATTAGATTGATAAGTATACTTTTAGTTAAACAACCAATTCCAGAGATTAAGGAAATTGAGTCAATGGAATATAGCAAAGGAAAAATCGAAAATCTTTTGTGGAAATACTTAAAAAAAGATTTAGAAAAAATAGATTATTCTATAACGGTTGATGAGAACATAGACTACTTTTTAGATAGTATTGGTATGTCTACAGATGAAATAATAATGCAATCATTTGTTATTGCTTGTAATACAAAAAGAATAACTTACGCGAAGATTATCAATCAACTTAAAGAAATTTATCCTGAAAAAATGAGTGCAGAACTTAGAAAAACTTTGAGAGATAACTTCAAAAAATGGTTAGAAAAAAATCCAGAATTGGCGACGCAGTGCAGACAGATTTCAATTATGAACTTACTTAAAATTTTTGCAAAAATGTTTGTGTAAAATCGCTAAAAAGACAAAAAAAGCAGGTGGGGGAAATGTTTCTCACCTGCTTTTTAAAAACGTATAAAATATTAAGGTACTATAATAGTTTTATAATTTGTATAATTAACCATACCAGTTTTTCCTGTATGATGTTTTTTTACATACTTAATGTAAGTATAATCAACAGAAACATTTCGCTCTAAAGCAGCTCTAGAGTTTTGCTTTGCAAGCTGGGCACATTTAAAAATTGTATCATCATCAGGAATTTTTCCATTTGTTTTTAAAATAACATGAGCCCCATGGAATCCTTGAGCATGAAACCATAAATCAGATTTATCAGCAAAGTGAAGAGACAAATAATCATTTTGTTTATTATTTTTACCAATATAAACATCATATTTATTAATAACTATTTTATTAAGATTATTCGTAAGATTTTTATCATTGCTGACCTTTTGAAAAGATTTATAGTTATATTTTTTCATCAAAATATTTTCAGAAAATTCATTATGAATTTCTTCAACATTTTCAATACAAGTTGCATTAGAAAGCGAATAAATTATACTTTCAATATATTCAAGCTCAATCTCAGCTTCTTTTTTCTGAACAGTAACAATAGCCAATGTGTTTTTTAATTTATTGTATTTTTTGAAAAATCTTTCAGCATTTTTGCTATAAGAAACAGAAGTATTAAGAGGAATATCAATTAAATTATTGTTATCATAGTAATTTTTAACCCTAATAGAAGATTGAGCAAAATTTTCATGATATCTATAAAGATTTGCAGTTAAAAGCTCACCATATAGCTTATATTTATCCATATCATTACATGATTTTAATTTTTGATTAATATTCTCAAGTTTTTTTGAAGCCTTTTTTAAAGCAGAAAGAATAGACTTTGAAAGTTCAGCCTTAGCACTCAAAAAATTATCTTCAATTTCTTTTTCGTGATAGAAATTATCTAAAAAATTGTTTATAGAAGACGTATCGTCATTTGCTAATTCAATAGAATAATCTTTACCAATCTTTTTAAGAGATATATTTTCCGTTCCAAGATTTTGAATAATATTTTTTATATAATCATAGATTTCCTCTAATTCATTAACATCTTTTGTAGAATCTTCTATTCCTAAATCTTCAAGAATATTTGAAACAAATAGAGGAGTAAATCCAGTAAAAATTTCTGATAAATAAGAAGATATAGAATCATAAGAACCTTGTGATAGCAATGCATAAAATTCATCAAATGAGTTAATATTCAAAAAAGAATTTTTATTTGACGTAGGTGTAATATATGGTCTTGCAGGTAATATTTCTCTATCTGAAGTAATAATATGCTTTAGAGAGTCTATTATAAAACCTTTATGATTAAGTAAAATAACATTGCTACGTCTGCCCATAAGTTCAATAACTAATCTATATTTAACAGTATCTTTAAGCTCATTGCTCCCTTCAAAATCAATAAAAATAATTCTATCTAAATCAACACTTTCAATATTTGTTATTCTGCTACTAGTTAAATATTTTCTAAGTAGCATACAAAAATTCAGTGCATTAGTAGGATTAGGCTTAGAAATTTTAGTAAGACACATTCTATAATAAACAGGATGAATACAAATATCTAACATATAATTTGCAGAATTATATAAGTTTAAAATAATTTCAAATTTACTAGGTTGTAAAACCTTATTAACACGAGCTCCAATAAGTTTATTCTGAAAGTCGGAAACAATAGATTTTACAACAATTCCATCAAATGCCATAAATAACTCCTTTCTATAAATAATAATATAGTAATTTAAATTAAAAATGTCAATGTTTTATTTTAAATATAGCTTGTTTTAGAAAAATGCATATGCTATAATAAACACCGTAGATTGACAGAAATTAACTAATGTCAGAATTATTTATTGTTAAAACAATAAAAGGTTGTTTATAGGGGTGAAAAAGAATGTTAATTGAAAAATTCATATTTAATATATTAGCATTTTCTTTATTTATAATTGTTTTTTCAAAACTTATTAGAAAAAATGATACAAATTATGTTTTTATATTAATATTAGAAGCGGTTGGAATAGGACTGAACTTTTTAGAATTACTTGTAGGAAGTCCATTCACTTCAGGAACCTCAAAAGTTATTATGTACTTAATAGCAATAATGTTACCAACAATAGTAATTTTATACGAATATAGGGGTAATAATTTTTCTGAAATTTTATCAATATTATGGGCAAAAGTTTTATTATTATTAGGTGATAGAAAAGCTGCAAAAACTACACTATTAAATTTAATTAATAAATATCCTAATACATATAAAGGACATTTATGTTTAGCTAAAATTTATGAAAAAGAAGGCGGAACAAGAAAAGCAATAGATGAATATGTAAAAGCAGTTGATGCAAACAAAAGAGATTACGATTCATATTATAGAATAGCAGAACTACTTCATGAACTTGGAAGAGAAAATGATGCTATAACAATGCTTGGAAATCTTTTAGAAAATAAACCAGAATATTATAATGCAACACTTCTTTTAGGCGATTTACTATGTAAAGAAAACAGATTTAAAGAAGCGGTTAGTGTATATCAAGATGCATTAAAATATAGACCTGCTGATTATGAACTTTATTATAGCTTAGGAATTGCATATACAAGATTAAATGATTTTGCAAATGCGAAAGAATGCTATGATAAAGCTGCAGATATAAATCACAAGTTATATAGTGCAAAATATAGTTTAGCGCAAATTGCATTAATGGAAGAAGATTTGGAAGAGGCAGAAAAAGAATTGGTAGAATGTTTGATGTCTGAAGAACTTGAAGCTAAAGCATATTATCAATTAGCTAAAATATACCTTATAAAACAGGAAAAAGATAAAGCAATAATTTTTGCAAATAAAGCAATCGAAATAGATGACTCTTATTTACAAATTATTTCAAAAGATAAAATGTTTCAACCAATAAAAGAATATTTAACAGTTTCAGTTAAGATAGAAGAAAAGGAAATAAAGAAACCAAATAAAAGAGATGAAGAAATTCAAAAATACCTTGAAGAAACTGTTGGATTAATTCGTGGTATGAGCGAAAATGAAATGAAAAATAGAGTAATACAAAAGGTTGATGAAATATTTAAGCAGGAAGAAGTAAAAGAAGAAAAAACAAAAGATTTAGATGAACAAAAGGAAAATATTTTATAGAAAAGGAGAATAAATATGTATAAAACAGTATCCATTATTGGAGGAGATTTAAGAATAGTCAATTTTATTGATCTATTGGCTAAAGATGACTTTTTAATATATACATATGGATTAGAAAATTCTGAAGATTTAGAGGAAAAAGAAAATATCAAAAGATGTGCAAGTTTAGCAGAACTTGTAGGCAGTTCAGAAATAATTATAGGACCACTTCCTATGACAAATGATTCTGAAAATATTAGTGCACCATTTTCTGATGAGAAAATACCAATAGATGAACTAATAACAGAAATGTCAAACAAAAACAAAATGTTTTTTGCTGGTAAGCTATCAGAAAAAACAATTGAAAAATTACAAGAAGGAAATATAAAATATATAGATTTACTAAAACGTGAAGAACTAGTTGTATTAAATACAATAGCAACAGCAGAAGGAACAATCCAAATTGCAATGGAGAACACACAAAGAACAATACATGGTAGCAACATTCTTATAATGGGATTTGGAAGAGTTGGAAAAGTTTTAGCAAAAATGTTAGATGGAATAGGTGCAAAAGTTTCATGCGAAGCCAGAAAAGATTCTGATATTGCATGGATAAAAGCATATGGATATAATCCAATTCATTTAAGTGATTTAGATGGAGAACTTGGAAATTATGACATAATAATAAATACAATTCCATTTCAAATATTGGACGAAAATAGATTACGCAATGTGAAAAAAGAATGTACAATAATTGATTTATCTTCAAATCCTGGAGGAGTTGATAGAAATGCAGCTAGAAGAATGGGATTGAAAATGATTTGGGCACTTTCATTACCTGGAAGAGTAGCACCAATGACATCAGCTGAGTTTATAAAGGAAACTTTATATCATATATTAAAAGAAATATAACAAAGGAGAAAGTAAAAAAAATGACAGAAGTAGTAGAAGCAATAATATTGGGCGTTGTGCAAGGATTAACTGAATTATTACCAGTATCAAGTTCAGCACATTTATATTTATTATCAGAATACTTTTTTAAATGGACAATATCAGATTCTTTTGATATTGCATTACATTTTGGAACATTGTTAGCAATTTGCATATTTTTCTTTAAGGATTGGATAAGTTTAATTAAAGGTGGATTTAACAAAGTATTTAAAAAAGAAGATTCAACAGAAGGAAGAATTTTCTGGTATATAGTTGCAGCAACAATACCAGCTGGAATTATAGGGATAGCATTTGAACATTACTTAGAAGGATATTTGAAGCAACCATTAATAGTTGCAACTGCATTAATAGTAATGGGTATTCTATTATACGTTGTTGATAAAAAATCAAAATCAGAAGTATCTTATGAAAATATGACTTTTAAACAAGCATTTTTAATAGGTATTTCACAAGTATTAGCATTCATTCCGGGTGTTTCAAGATCAGGAGCTACAATAACTGTAGGAAGAGCTTTAAAAGTAGATAGAGAAAGCGTTGCAAAATACACATTTTTATTATCTACACCTATTGTTTTTGCAGCAACAGTTTTAAAAATATTTGATTTTCAATTTTCAGTTGCATTTTTTGCAGGAGTATTAACAAGTTTTCTTGTTGGATTAGCAGTAATTAAATTTTTAATGGAATTTATCAAAAAAAGAAATTTTAAAGTTTTTGCAATTTATAGAGTTTTACTAGGTATAGTTGTTTATATAACATTTTTTGTTAGAATGATGCATTAAAAATAACAAGGAGAAAAGAATGGAAATAATTGATGGAAAAAAATTAGCTAAAACTACAAGAGAAAATTTAAGGCTAGAAGTTGAAGAACTAAAGGAAAATGGAATTAATCCAAAATTAGCAGTGATTATGGTTGGAAATAACAGTGCATCACAAATATATGTACGAAATAAAAGCAGAGCATGTGATGAAGTTGGAATAGAATTTGAAGAGTATTTATTACCTACAACTACAGAGCAAAGTGAACTATTAAATTTAATTGATAAATTAAATAAACAAGAAGATATAAATGGAATACTATTGCAAAGTCCTATTCCAGATGGATTAGATATAAATGAAGCATTTAGAAAAATATCACCAGAAAAAGATGTTGATGGATTTCATCCAGTAAATGTCGGAAAATTAGTATTAGGGCAAGACACATTTGTATCATGTACACCATATGGAATAATGAGAATGTTTGAAGCATATAACATTGATTTAGAAGGAAAAAATGCAGTTGTAATAGGAAGAAGCAACATAGTTGGAAAACCAATGAGCCATTGTTTATTAAATAAAAATGCAACAGTAACAATATGTCATTCAAGAACAAAGAATTTAGCAGAAATCACAAAAAGAGCAGATATATTAGTAGCTGCAATTGGAAAAGCTGAATTTGTAAAGGCAGACATGGTTAAAGAAGGTGCAGTAGTTATTGATGTCGGAATAAATAGAACAGAAGAAGGTAAACTAAAAGGCGACGTTGATTTCGAAAACGTAAGTAAAAAAGCAAGCTACATAACACCAGTTCCAGGAGGAGTTGGACCAATGACAATAGCTATGCTTATGAATAATGTTGTAAAAGCAGCTAAGATGCAAAATAAAAATTAGGGAAAAGGAAGTATAGAAACTTTCTAAAAAATAATATTGAGGGCCAAATAAAAGTGAAAGGATTTGAAAGATATGATCTACTTAATTTGGCTCTCAATTTTAGATTTTAAGCCAATAGAAAAATTACAATTAATACAAATAATAGGAACACCACAAAAGATTTTTAATTTAACAGAAAAACAATTAAGAGAGTATACAAACTCAGAAGAAATTATAAGAAAAATAATGAATATAGAGAAAAGGCAAGAAGCGGAAAAAATTCTAAATCAAATAGAAAAAGAAAATATAAAACTAATAACAATTATGGACAAGGAATATCCAAAAAACTTGCATAGAATCTATGATAAACCAATATTGTTATATGCAAAAGGAAATACCAATCTTTTAAAAAGTTTAAAAAAGATATCAATTATAGGTTCAAGAAATTGTTCGGAGTATGGAAAAATAGTAACTCAAAAATTGAGTTATATGCTAGCCAAGAAGGATTATACAATAGTTAGTGGAATGGCAAAAGGAATAGATAGTTATGCACATAAAGGAGCATTAACTGCTAAGGGAAATACAATAGCGATACTTGGATCAGGCGTTAATTATGTATATCCAGAAGAAAATAAAAGATTATACAATAAAATATTAGAACAAAATGGTTTAATTTTATCAGAATATGGCCTAGATACAAAACCAATTCCAGAATATTTCCCAGCAAGAAATAGATTAATAAGTGGAATATCAGACAAAATATTAATAACAGAAGCAAGTAAGAAAAGTGGAACAATGATAACTGCTAATTTCGCAATTGAACAAGGAAAAACAGTATATGCAGTACCGGGAAATATAACTAGCACTAGATCTGAAGGAACAAATGAATTAATAAAAGACGGAGCAATTTTAGTAAACTCTCTTGAAGATATAACAGATTTATAGTATTATCTTAAAAGAGTCAGTAAAAAGAAAGGATGATGAAAATGAAAGTTCTTGCAGTAGGAGATTTAATAGGAACAGCTGGATTAAAGAAATTAGAAAAAGAATATAAAAGAATAAAAGATGAAGAAAATATAGATTTCTGTATAGTAAATGCAGAAAATGTTGCTGAAGGAATGGGAATAACTGAAAAAGCATTTCAAGCATTATTAAGACTAAATGTAGATTGCATAACAATGGGAAATCACACATGGGCTAAAAAAGATATATTTAATTTTATAGATAATCCAAAACTTATTAGACCAGCAAATTACCCTAAAAACAACCCAGGAAAAGGATATCAAATTTTTGAATGTAAAGGAAAGAAAATAGCAGTTATAAATTTAATAGGTAGAGTAACTATGAATGTTTTAAGTGAAAATCCATTTATAATAGCAGAAGAAATAGTAGATAAAATAAAAGATAGTGTAGATATGATATTTATAGATTTCCATGCAGAAGCAACAGCAGAAAAGTTAGCATTAGGATATTTATTAGATGGAAAAGTAACTGCTGTATTTGGTACACATACTCATGTTCAAACAGCAGATGAAAGAATTATGAAAAACGGAACAGCATATATAACAGATTTGGGAATGACCGGTCCAAAAGAATCTGTTATAGGAATGAGTGTTGAAGTTTCTAAAAAAAGATTTTTAACATCATTACCAGAAAGATATAAAATTGCAGATGGAGAAGCCAAATTGAATGGTTGTATATTTGAAATAAATGATGAAACATGTCGACCAATAAATGTAAAAAGAATAAATATAGAATAAATGTCGAAAAACATAAAAAGCGGTCATACGATTATTCCAGTTTTTGCCATAAATCTATAGACAATCGAATAACAATGTTATATAAAAGTATATGTCAATGTTACAAATAAAAAAAATAGGAGGCCAAAAAATGGAAGTTTTAAAAATTTCATCAAAATCAAATCCAAATTCAGTTGCAGGAGCAATTGCTGGATTAGTAAAGGAAACTACAAAAGCAGAAATGCAAGCAATAGGAGCAGGAGCTTTAAATCAAGCTATAAAGGCGGTTGCAATAGCCAGAGGGTTTGTTGCACCATCAGGAGTTGACCTAATTTGCATACCAGCTTTTGCGGAGGTTCAAGTAGAAGGTGAAGATAGGACCGGAATAAAGCTTATAATTGAATCAAGAAAATAAATTTTAGGGACTACAATCAGTAGTCCCTTTATTAATTATAGGAAAAGAAAATATTATATTTGATTTTTGAGTGACGCGCAGTTTGAAAGTTTTTCCCTAACCTTCTAAACGAAGTTTAGTAGGTGGGAAAATATTTTAGCAAGGAACGAAAAAATAAATATAATATTTTCTCAACAATAAATAATAATACGCATTAGCTTTAGCACAAAATAACAATCATAGTCTTGAAACAAAAATAAAAATAGTATATTATAATCAAAGATGAAATGAGGTGAAAAATGAAAAAAATAAATATATTTAAATACATATTTATTATTGTAATAATCATATTAGCAATAGTAACATATTCGATATATAAAAAAGATAAATCAGACCCAGAAAAAAAATCCGTAGCACAAGAAACAGAAGATACAACTAATGTTGTAAAAGAACTACGTTTAGCCATATCACAAATGGACACAATAAATCCAATAATAAGTCAAAATAAACATGTACAAGAAATAAGCAAAATAGTATTTGATTCATTAATTGAACTTAAAGAAGATTATTCAAAAGAATATGCATTAGCGACTGAAGTTTCAAAAATAGACGATATTACATATGTCATAAAATTAAGAGAAAACGTTAAATGGTCAGATGGATCAGACTTTAAAGCAGATGACGTCAGATATACTATAGAATTATTAAAAAATGTAAATTCAGTTTATTCTGGAAATGTTCAAAATGTTGTAGCAATAGACATTATAGATGATCATACATTAAGACTTACTTTAAATCAGAACGTTCCATTTTTTGAATATAATTTAACATTTCCAATAATGTCTTCTGAATACTACAAAGACACAGACTTTATGAATTCAGATAAAACTAACTTACCAATTGGAACAGGAATGTTTAAAATAAAATCTTTTGATGAAAAGGTAATAAGCCTAGAAAAAAATACAGAATATTGGAATACAGAAAAAAATAGTGTACTAGAGCAAGTAAATATAAATATTTACCAGACAATGGGTGAGGTGTATAATGACTTTAAGAATGGCAATGTCGATTGCATTAATACATCGCAAAACAGTGTTAATCAAAACATTGGAACTATTGGTTTTGCCTCATTAGAATTTGACAGTAAAGATTATGATTATGTTGCATTTAATTCAAATAACACATATTTAGCAAGTGCAAATGTTAGAAAAGCGTTATCATATTACATAGATAAAAACAACACAATTGCAAGTAGCTATGGAAACGGATATAGAGTTTCAGATTTTCCACTAGACTATGGAAACTTTTTATATACAAATGATTTAATAGATAATGGATACAATTCAGGGGCTGCCGGAAATTTATTAGTAGCAGATGGATGGAGTTTCAAAAATAATTCTTGGCAAAAACTGGTAGGAAGAAAATATGTAAGATTAGCATTTACATTAACGATAAATGGAGATAATGCAATTAGCGAAGCTGTTGCAGAAAACTTAAGACAACAATGGGCTAACTCAGGAATTTCAGTAACAATAAAAAAAGTATCAGCTCAAAATTATTATAACCTAATCAATTCACGTAATGGATATGATGCAATATTAATGAACATTAGCAATTCATACACACCAAACATAAATACATATATAGGATCAGGAAATATTTCAAATTACAATAATGATGAAATAAATCAGTTAATAACAGATTCAAGCAATATGGACGATACAAATCAAATAAAAGAAAATTACAAAAGAATAATTCAGATATACAATGATGAAAAACCATTTATGAGTATAGCGAGAAAAAAGAACCTATTAGTCTACAACACAAATCTAACAGGAAACTTAAAACCAACTCCATATAATATATATAATTATATTGAAAAATGGTATCGAAAAAATTATTAAAAAGTATTGACAAAAAAAATATATAATATATAATAAAACAAACAAACATTTGGAAAACAAAAATTTGTAAGGAGAGATAAAAATGAAAGAAAACGATGAAAAGAAAAAGGCATTAGATGCGGCAATGGGACAAATAGAAAAGCAATTTGGAAAAGGCTCTGTAATGAAATTAGGAGAATTCAAAGCAATGGAAGTTGAAGCAATTCCAACAGGAGCTTTAACACTAGATGTTGCACTTGGAATAGGTGGAATTCCAAAGGGAAGAATAATAGAAATATTTGGACCAGAATCATCAGGAAAAACAACACTTGCACTTCATGCAATAGCTGAATCACAAAAAGCTGGAGGAACAGCAGCATTTATAGATGCAGAACATGCATTAGATCCAGTATACGCAAAGAAGTTAGGTGTAGATATAGATAACTTAATAGTTTCACAACCAGATACAGGTGAACAAGCATTAGAAATAACAGAAGCATTAGTAAGAAGTGGCGCTATAGACATAATAGTAGTAGACTCTGTTGCAGCATTAGTTCCAAAAGCTGAAATTGATGGAGATATGGGAGATACACATGTTGCATTACAAGCTAGATTAATGTCACAAGCTTTAAGAAAACTAGCTGGAGTTTTAAATAAATCAAAAACAGCAATAATATTTATCAACCAATTAAGAGAAAAAGTTGGAATCATGTTTGGAAACCCTGAAACAACACCAGGTGGAAGAGCGTTAAAATTCTATGCATCAGTTCGTTTGGATATTAGAAGAATAGAAAATATCAAACAAGATGGTGAAGTTATAGGAAATAGAACAAGAGTTAAAGTTGTAAAAAATAAGGTTGCTCCTCCTTTCAGAGAGGCAGAATTTGATATATTATACGGAGAAGGTATATCTAAAGAAGGAAGTATTTTAGACTTAGCAGTTAACTTAAATATAATAGAAAAAAGTGGCGCTTGGTTTAGTTATAATGGCGCAAAAATTGGTCAAGGAAGAGAAAACGTAAAAAGATATTTAAAAGAAAATCCAAAAATATTAGCAGAAGTTGAACAAAAAATTAGAGACAACTATAGCAAAGCATTTGAACAAGCTTTAGATGAAAATGCACCAGAAGAAAAAGAAGATGAAGAATAATTATAAAAAATTTGCCGAAAGGTTATATATAGAACTATATGGATTTAGAAAGATTAGAAAAAGTTGATAAATTAAAAACAAAAATATTAAAATATATTTTTTATAAAAAAAGAACAGAAAAAGAAATATTAGAAAAATTTAAAAATGAAGATAGTGATATTTTAGATGAGACTATTGAAACCTTAAAAGAATTAGGATATATTAATGATGAGAAATATGTTGAAAGATTTATGCACGAAGCAATTGCATTGAAAAATTTATCAATTTTTGAACTAAAATATAAATTATATTCAAAAGGTGCAAAAGAATCAGCAATTGATGACTATATATCTAAAAATGAAGAAATGCTTGAAGAATATGAATTATTATCAGCACGAAATATTGTAAACAAGAAAAAAAGCACACAAGAAATGCAAGATATAATTTTATATTTGAAAAAGAAAAGATATAGACCAGAAACAATAAATAAAATAAGTAGGGAGTAACATGGGAATATTAACACTTGAAACAAATAAATATGCACTTAAATTAGAAAATTTTGAAGGACCATTGGATTTATTGTGCCATTTAATAGATAAGAATAAAATGGATATATATGATGTTAAACTATCTGAAATAGCTGATCAATACATTGAATATATAAACGAAATGGAAAAACAAAATCTTGATGTAACAAGTGAATTTCTTGTAATTGCAAGCACACTAGTTTTTTTAAAATCGAAAGAATTATTGCCAAAAGAAACAGAAGATGAAGCAGAGTTTACAGAAGAAGAATTATTAAGAAGAATTATAGAATACAAAAAATATAAAGAAATATCTAAAAAATTTAAAGAAATGTTTCTTGAAAATAATAAAAGATTTTATAACATACCAGTACAAATTGAATTACCAAAACAAAAATTAGAAAAAGAATACTCATCAGAATTATTATATAAAAATTATAAAAGATTAATAGAAAAGAGAGAAGCTCGTATAAATAAAAATGCTGAAAACATTGAAAAAATTGCTATTACAGATACGTACACAGTAACTAGTAAAGTAAAAGAGATATTTAGAGCACTTTCAAAAAAGCCTAGAATTGTATTTAATAAAATGTTTTCAGTAAAGACTAAACCAAAAGCAGAAGTAGTTACAGCATTTACAGGATTGCTAGAATTAACTAGAAGAAGTAAAGTAACAGCAACACAAGAAGAACTATTTGGAGATATCGTTGTAGAAAAAAATGCGAGAAAAAAAGAATAATAAAAAATAAAACATATGGAAAAAATAGTATTATGAAAATATTTATCATAATACTATTTTTTATTTTAATAATATTATTATCAATCACATTATGTATTGATATAGAAAAATTGGAAATATACAATGGAAAAGCGGTTTTTAGAATAAAACTGAAAATATATTTTTTTAAATATATAAAAATTTTTCAGAAAAAAATTCGTGTAAAAGACATTATAAAAATGATAGAGAATAGATCAAAGAAAAATTTGATTAATGATGAGAAAATAATTAAAA